>Ga0123342_1000551_pt1 | contig 59727 bp, 41 predicted proteins | sample Turbeawhitnodule_FD_89960 | JGI IMG/M metagenome (GOLD analysis project Ga0123342, IMG submission 89960) | Root nodule microbial communities of legume samples collected from Mexico - Turtle bean Mexico white nodule | ecosystem: Host-associated > Plants > Roots > Nodule | place: Mexico: Nepantla... | reverse complement strand
ATCATCAAAATAAACTACTACATATTTACCTATGCAATCCCTAAGGACATGATTCATAAGCCTCATGAAAGTGCTAGGTGCATTAGTGAGTCCAAAAGGCATCACTAACCACTCATATAGTCCGAACTTATTCTTATTTGGTGATATCCGCTTTTGAGATCAATCTTTGAAAATATAGTGGACACATGCAATTCATCAAGCATATATATCATCAAATTTAGGAATTGGATGCCTATATTTGACGATGATGTTGTTGATGGCTCTACAATCACAACACATTCTCCACTTGCCATCTTTCTTGGGAACTAATAAAACAGGTACAACACAAGGACTTAGACTCTTTTGAACCCAACCCTTCTTCAAAAATTCCTGAACTTGTGACTCTATCTTCTTAGTCTCTTCAGGATTAGTTCTATAAGTCGGTCTATTTGGTAGACTAAACTCCCATAACTAAATCTATTTGGTGTTCTATACCCATTAAAGGTGGAAGTCCAATGAGTCTTTCTTTAGGGAATACATCACCAAATTCTTTTATAAGATTTTTTTACTTTATGAGGTAGATCACTAACTTTAGAAAGTGTGACAATGCATGTAAGTGCTCCTTTTAAAAAGAAGGATAGAAGTATTTTCTTAGCTTCATTTTTTTTCTGATTTTTGTTCTATCTGAATGACCTTGTGGGAAGGAACACTCTTCTCCCATGCCTCAGCATTTTCCCTAAGGACTTTCACTTGATTTTCTATTTTTTTTTCTCATTTTCTCCTTTTAATTTCATTTGTACTTGGTCCTTTACCACTTGTGAAGGTGTTAAAGAATAAAGTACAAACTTTTTTTCCCTGTGGGTAAAATTTATCTCGTTGGTAAGACCATCATGGGTAGTTTTCTTTTCAAATTGCCTTGGTCTTCCCAATAAGATATGCAGACTTCCATTGGTACTACATCACATAAAACATCATCTTTGTAATTCTCATCCCCATCTTCATTAAGCCATTGAAGTTTATAATGTTTTGGGTGGGGTATAACTTGTAGATCATGCTTTTCAGCCAACCTAGTGCTACAAAAATTGTAGCAAGATCCACTATCCACAATGAGAAAAAAAGTATTTTCTAAAATTTTACATCTTGTATGTGAAAGATGTCCTCTTTCTGTGTTTTATGTTTCATGCTAGGTTGATTGCTGAGGGTTCTTTTAATCATCAATAATCCCCCCTCACATCGATATGCTCCCTCACTTTTCTCTGTTTCCTATTCCTCGCTAGAATCATCATATTTGCTACTATACTCATCCTTACCTCTTAAGATCATGGCTCTCTTATTGGGGCATTGGGATGCTATGTGGCCTCTACCAAGACATTTAAAACATTATATGTCTCTAGTGCAGGTTTGTGGGATAGACACATCCTTTCTTAGGCTTTTGGGAGTTTCTTTAGATTTATCTTTTGAAAAATTCTCCTCCCTTTCCTTTTTGTACTCTTCTTGGGATAGAAGTTAGAATAAGAACTCTCCTTGCGACTTGACCCTTTTCTCAAAATTTGTTGCTCAACTTTATGCAAAGTTGGATCAAGTCATTCAAGTCCTTGTAGGGCAAGAGTTCCACTCTATCTCTTATCTCAAGATTGAGACCACTAAGGAACCTAGATATTGTGGTGGTTTCTTCCTCCCTAATATAGGCTTTCATCATATAAAGCTCCATTTTTTGCCTATATTATTCTACATTCATGCTCTTTTTTCTTGGAGTCTTTGGAGCTTCTCCATCAATTCCCTATTGTAGTAAGAAGGAATATGGTGGCGTCTTAAGGCTCCTCTAAGTTCATTTCAATATGTTGTGGGAGGGTCCTTGTGGAGGCGCCTTTCTCTGTCTAGAGTTGTCCACCAATACATTGCATTCCCAATCTAGGTATGTTTCAATACTTTCCTTCCCATAAAAATAAGGTAGGCCTACCCAAGTCTCTTTTGGTTGGCTTTCTCTTCTAGTTCTTCTAGGTGTGGGTTGATATTATTCATTGATTCTAAGACTCTCTTCCTCAACATGGGAGTCACTAGACCTAGAACTAGATGCATGTGCTTTTGTTATTTTCTAATGTAGACATCCTTTTCTCTAACAATTTTCAATTCTTCTTCTAAAATTGCAATATGAACATCTATTTCTTTCTTTTCTTCTAAAAATTGATTCTCATGTTGCAATTCTCTTATTAAGAGTGATTGAAAATCTCTAGCCAATTGTTTCAAAAGAGATTTAGTAGAGTTCTCATCACTTTCACTGTGACTAGAAGAGTGCTTAGACATGTTAGAGTTTTGTGTTAAAAGTAATTCCCAAAGAGAAAAATAAGTGGAGTGAAGTAGGTAATTTCCCAAGAAAGGGAGGTGGATCACTAGGATCTCTTAACTACCAAGCTTTTCCTTGTCAGAGAATATCCCACAAAAATTTCACAAATCTTTCTCTAAGTTATTTACTTAGAGCACAAACAAGGAAGAAAAAAAATTTTTTATGCAAGAAAAAAATGCAAAGCAGGGAAAACAATTGAAAGAAATTGCTAACTAGAAAGCTTTAAACTAGGTGTTTTCCTAGGTGAGGCTTCTTGGCATTTTGAACCTTGAAGACACACTCACTGAACTAAAACAAAATTAATCCACTAAATAATTAAAGTTTTTCAAAATTACAACTCAAAGAAATACAATGAAAATTTAGGCCAACAATTTATTTGCACTAAAAAATTAAATGCTTATTCTATGCACTCCACCACTTGTAGCTCCTTTTGTATTTTGTGTATAATTTTTTGTGAGGTTGTTGTTGTCCCTTGCTTTGCCTCTTCCAGATATTCAATCTAAGGTACTCGGTTTCACCTCTTAAACAATGTGGCTTGTACTAAAGAAATTCCAGTTCCACAACTCACCAAAGCAAATTAGGTCATTTCCACCAAGAAAGGTTAAACAATTTGAAAAAGCAACAAAACTCAAATTTTAAAATAAGGGCTTATGCAAATGGAGTTGGTAATTGACAGGACTTGAAAGAGTAATCGAGAAATTGACAAGCAAAAAAATAAGATTCACAAAAAAGGATAGCACTCAAATTGAATACTAGAGAATGGAACTAGAATAGATGAAGAAAACAAAAATTGTACTACAGAATTTGTGTGTAAACTTTTCTTAAATTTCCGAATTTATGCTGGACAAATTACTTCAAATTAGGACTTGAAATTTGAACAACAAAAACTTCAATGTTTAAGCTCCACATTGGCGCTGGAATTTCATAAAAAGAGTGTGCTAATTAATTGCAATAATATTTTCAAATTCACTGTCAATTAAAATTTTCCAGAGTCAGATGTTTTTTTACACTTTGTCCGTTTTTCATTTGTCATTTTTTCTCTATTTTGGATTTTAATGTACTTCTTTTTTTTCACTTTTTTCATAACACATAAATGTACTCAAATACTGAATTTCACAATTTTTCACATTCACAATTAATTTTAATAAACGTTTTCAGCCATCACAAAAACTATAAAATAGAGGAATCCTATGCAGGTCCTTGGCTTGATATCTGCCCGTAACCTGCTCAATAACAAGTAATGAGTCGCTCTTCACCAGTAGGTTCTGAGCTCCCAATTCCTGGGATAGCATCATCCCAACTATTAGTGCATCATACTCAGCTTGATTGTTGCTAGCTTTAAATGCGAACATCAAAGACTGTTCAATCAACAGGCCACTAGGCCCCTCCAGGATAACCCTAGCTCTGTTGCCTTACTGATTGGAAGAACCATCTACTAACAATATCCACCGGAAACTCCTGGGATCTGGGTGAGGACCCCCATACATCAACTCGACTACAAAATCAGCATATACATGTCCTTTGATCGGCCCTCTTGGTTCATAGTGGATGTCAAACTCGAACAACTCTACCGACCACCTTACTATACGCCATGCTATGTCAGGTTTTTGTGAAACCTTGCAGATAGGCAGATCAGTCATCACTATTACGGTGAAGTTGTCAAAGTAGTGTCGTAGCCTCCTAGCTGCAAACACTACTGCTAGCGCAGCTTTTTCGATCATTTGGTAACGTTCCTCAGGCCTCTGTAGCACTTTGTTGATGAAATAGATTAACTTCTAAACCTGGCTCTAGTTTTTCACTATTACTGAACTAATTGCCCGGTCTATGATGGGAAACTACAGGCAGAGAGGGACGTTCGCCATTGGCTTACCGAGAATAGGAGGACTGGCCAAATACTCCTTCAGCTGGACGAACGCTTCCTCACATTCGAAGATCCATACAAAGTGATTGTTTTTCTTTAAACACTGAAATTACGGGTAACCCTTGTCTCCACTGGCTAATAGGAAACGAGATAGAGTTGCCATCCGTTCAGTCAGCTGTTGGACTTCCTTGACAGTGGCAGAGCTCCTCATTTCGATGATGGCAGCACACTTGTTAGGGTTGGCTTCTATGCCTCTCTCGGTTAGCATAAACCCAAGGAACTTACCTGCCTCTACCCCGAACACGCATTTCTCGGGGTTTAACTTCATATTATATTTTCCTATGGTCGTAAATAGTTCCTCAAGGTCTATCACATGTTGCTTTTTCTCCTTGGAGGTAACTACCATGTCGTCTACATAGGCCTGCACATTTCGCCCGAGCATGGGGGTGAGAATCCTATCCATCAGATGCTGGTAAGTGCCGCCAGCCATTTTGAGGCCAAAGGGCATGACCTTGTAACAATAGCGAGTGAGTTCCGTCATGAAAGCAGTCTTACTCTCATCATTAGGGTGCATCCAGATCTGATTGTACCTTGAGAATGCATCTAGGAAACTTAGTAATCGGCACCCTGAGGTGTTGTCCACCAAGGAGTCAATGCTCAACAGTGGGTATGAATCCTTTAGACATGCTTTGTTCAGGTCTATAAAGTCGACGCACATCCTCCACTTTCCATTGGCCTTCTAAACCAGTACCACGTTCGCCAACCATTCAGGGTACTGGACTCCCTGATATGGTCGGCGTTCAGCAGCTTCTGAGTCTCCATCTTGATGATTAGGCACCTTTCTTCATTAAATTTCCTCTTCCTCTGTACTACTAGTCGAACCCTGCTATCCATAGTGAGCTTGTGGCATAGGAAATCAGGGTCTATTCCAGGCATGTCAGTGGACCACACAAATGCGTCCAGGTGCCTGGCTATCACCCCAGCTATCTGGTTCTGCAACTCCTGACCTAGCAAGGGACCAAGCTTGAACAACTTTCCTCCGATTTCCCGTTCTCGAACGTCACCAGCTGGTCTCGGCCGTTGTCTATGGCCTAACTCGGCCTCCATTACCTCGACAACTTTTCCCGCATGAGAAATAGTGGCAGAATTGTAACTCTTTTTGTTCTTTAAGCTACTCTCGTAACACTTCCGAGCATCTTTCTGGTTGGACCTTATTGTGATTACCTTTCACTCAAGGGATGGTAGCTTCATTTTCATGTGCTTCGTAGAAGCTAACGCTCCCAACATGTTCAACAAGGGCCTTCCTAACAACAGGTTATAAGCAGAGGGAGTATTAACCATAACATACCTGATGACGATAGTCCCGACCACTTCCTCATCTGAAAAAGGTCGTCCTTAAATCAATGTAGCCCAGAACCTCCAATTGGTCCCCTGTGAAACCAACTAAGCACCTGTCATGCAACCTCATCTAATCGGGAGATAGTTGCAAGTTAACGAACGTGGACCAAAACAGCACATCAGCCGAGATCTCTTGGTCAATGAGAGCCTGATGCACCTTTCTCCCTACCATAACAACGGATATTACTACCAGGTCGTTGTCGTGGGGGACCACACCTACCAAGTCGGCCTTCATGAAATAAAGATCTGGGTTTGGCGCGTCACCATGATCTCTTGCTTCCTTGTGTTTGGCAGCCGTGTTGCCTCCTTCAGAAAACCCACTTGAGATCATATTTAACTTGGTATGCACGGGAACCTCGTGCGCCTGGTCCCTCAGAACAGTTTCCTCCTGTGGTTCTCCTTGATCGGCCTCAAGATACTCTTTCAAGAAGTCGTCCTTCAAAAGCTAGGCCAACAAGTAGCCTAAAGCCATGCACCGCTCAATACCATGCCCGAATCCCTTGTGGAATTCACACTAAATATTTTTTCTTCCTCCTAGATTTCTGTCAACTTTTTGGGGAAATCTCAGCTTTTCGGCCACCGCCGGTATGCCTATCAGTTCCTTGTACGATACGTGAAACTTGAGGCGGAATTCCTCCTTTTTGCCCCTCTCCTTGAATTCCCCTTTCTTGTAAGGGTGATGTCTAGCCTCTGCCTTCTTCCCAGCCGAGGACTCATTAACCCTCATAGGTTGAAAAGCTTTGCTAACTTCTTTCGGCTTAGCCATCCAAGAATGCGAACCGTTATTTCTAGCTGCTACTACTTCTCCAGCATTAATAGAGTGGCCGCCCTTCATCTGATTTCAGAGAAAGATTCTGCAGGGCTTTTGATAAGAGAATCGTAGAACGGTCCTAGAGTGACCCCTTTCTCAAAGGCGGACACCATGACGTTCTCATCATGAGTTCAGAGTTTCAGTGTCCCCCCTTCCCTCTGGCGCACGTTGAAGAGATCATATAAGACTGGGGGTTTGACCCAGTTGGCATAAAATTGCTCTCGAAACAATTTGGCGAACTGTGCAAAAGAGGTAATATGGTCATCTGGGAGTCCATTGAACCACTGTATTACCGTACCCGTGAAGGTGCCCATGAACATCTTGCATCATATTGCATCTGACCTACTCAAGATAATCATCTAGGCATTGAACGCAATGAGGTGACTTTCAGGGTCGTCTACCCCTGTGAAAGTAATCTTGGGTGCCACATAGTGCGCGAGCACTGGCTCGTCCATAATAGCTCGTGAGAAAAGCTCGGGGCAGTCTCTCTCTGGTGGATTTGACTCTCGTTCTCTCGAGACACGTTGGTCTCTACGCAAATCGTCATTGGTTTTGCGTAACTCCTATCGTAATCTCTCCTGCTCTTGTCTAGACTGCTCGTTGGCTTCTTGGTGATTTCTGACGGTCTCCATAAGCTGTTGTAATGTGGGAGCCTCACCTCCTTTTTGTTCCAATGGCACTTGCCTCGTATTCCTCATATCCGTTTGCAAACTCGAACCAGAATGTGGATGGGATCAAGTTTTAGCGGACCCCATAGTGGGCGCCAAATGTTCTCGCTAGTTGACTGGGTCGTCGGTTGACTTTAGGTTGAAAGCCCTTTCTGGATTTACCTCTTCTGGAGCCGAGTCCAAGCCTCCCTGCTGCACTAGAATAAGGCTCCATTGAGACAGAGGGCGCCCTACCTGTTATTACACTCCGACGATCAAGTCAGCTAGGACTCACCAAAAGTAACTAGCTAAGAAAGTGTATAAAAAACAACGTCCCTTTACCTGGAGACTTAGTTTCCTTTTATTGCCGCACTTGCAACATGCAACCACTCTCCCTGGAGATAAGCGAATCTTAACTGAAAATAATTGTATTAAACTTTTATTTGCAACAGAAAATCACCTGTCACGGGCGCCAATGATCTTTAGGTGCTATCCGCAGGCCCACTTTCTATTACCAAAGCATCTCCCTATCTTACTAGGGTTAATAGCAACTAGCCGTGTAACAGATATGCAACAGAAACATGCAACAGAAAAAATATCACCTCAATAATAACAAATACACACAATGATAACGAGATTATATTCACCGCCCCAAACATATCTCTAAGCAGGTGTATAGATAAAATTTCTTTGCGCAACAACCCCACCACGTGCTCTGGGCCTACCCTGGAAAAGGGCCACCCGCACAGATCTTATCCAGGCTCAACAACTGAGCTGACCTCCAACGATACAAAAGAACTAAGCATTCAAACGTTCTACCGAGAATCGAGCACTGATCAGTACAAGTAACATTTTTAAAATGTCACCTTTATATTAAAACAATTACTAAAAATTTTTAGTAACATTTTTATAGTGTTACTTTTTATTAAAAAGATTTAGTAATATTTTTAAAATGTTATTTTTTATTAAATAAATGTTACTAAAAGTATTTAGTGATATTTTTATAAATGTCTCTATTGATATGTAAAAATGTTACTAAAAGTCTTTAGTTACATTGAGTATTTGTTGCATTGGATAAACTGTTACTAAATCTTAGAAGCATTTCTTTGATTTAATAACATTTTTTTTTATGTTACTAATTATTATATATCTAATATTGTAGAGAGAAGTTTATAAGGATATGAAGGTCAATATTTGAATTCTTTGTCACGTTCTGGACTTTTTTTAAAAGATTATACTATACTAACATCATAAGTTCAATACATAGAGTGGAACATCCTTAAAATACTTCACATTTATTATTTCTTTTATTAATAGAAAAACCTATTATGTGATTCATATGAGGTATGAACATGAAAAATAAATCTTATTTTAGATATAATTTTTAAAAAGTGTTACATTTTCAAATATTGGAAAGGTTATTGAGATTTTCTTGAAAGAAAATAATATTTAGAAACAGAAGGATATTCTATGAGAGAGAGATGAGAGAGTGATGTGCAAAGTGATGTTTACGTGAAGAAATTTGCCGACATGCGTGCTCAAATGACAACCATTGTTGAAAGGAAACGATAGATACTTAGAAAATCAAAGAAAATGTTTCTTTCTCTCTCTTCCTTTCTTCACATGGCATCACTATTCACTGCAAGCTCACCCTCATGTCTTCAAATTTAAGATTTCAATTTTACAAGACTGTTACATTGCAAATGTTTTTTTAAATTCTCTTACTTTTTAAATCATATAATTAATTCTTACATATTTAAACAATCACACATCGTTTATTGATCAGATTAATGCATAATAAATATTTAAACCATGATGTTCCAAATCATTTAGATGTTTTTCTCTGCATCTTTAAATTGCAAGATGGTAGGTAGTTTCTTATTACTTTTTATAAAATTATTTTGAAACTAAAAATTTATGAATTACAATTGGTTATTGGTTAATAGTAAAAAAGAAGTTTATATTGATAGTTTATTTAAAACTTAATTAAGCTCTTTAAAAATTGTTTGACCCTTTTTATTATTATAAGTGTGTATCTATGAAGTTTTCGGTTTAAGATATTTAGTAATTATTTTCTTTTTAGGTATTCCTTGATTTACAAAAGTTGAGCTTAGGACATTTTTAATAAATCTGAGTTTCATTTTACTCATATCTAGTGGAATTTAGATTTATATTAGATTTATCGCAATCCTGCATAATTTAATTTTAAAGTAAGATTTATATTATATTTTAATGTAATAACAGCATTAAATCATCATATATTTTAATTTAAACAGTTCTCAAACTTAAGCAAATGGATGACCGCATTTAAGACGCCTTTTAATCAAAATCAACATATGATTAAATTAATTATTTATCATAGAATTTAATTAAAATGTACTAAAACTTTTTCCATCATCATTCTGTTACAAATTTTCATATATATATATATATATATATATAAACTAATTTTAAAAATAAAAAATAATTAGTTATTATATTAAATAAATTATATAATATTTTAGAGACTATAAAATTTTTAGTATCTAAAGTAATTTTATTATTAATTAATAAAATTTATAAACTAATTTTAAATTAATATCTAATTAATTATCAAATTTTTAACTATCAAAATTCATTAACTAAATTGATATATATATATATATATATATATATATAATTGGAAAAAAAAATTGATGGGTCATCAGAATTAAAATTTACAAATTAGAGTCCTTGAAATTGTGTTTTGAATTACAAGCATCATGATAGATTTGTAATTTATTATAAAATTCTCCCAATATAATTTATTATAGCAGGTGAATGATAAGCATTATAATAAATCATTATTATAATTCTATTTTTCATTAATGTTAGCGTAATATATATATATATATAAAATTATAAAACAAGAAAAGATTAAAAACGGAATTATATTTTCAATTTTTATTGTTTAAATTTCTCTATTCTATACTAATATTTGATGAAAGTGATTTATAATTTTATTCTTAGCATTCCTCTCCTTTTAATAAAACAGAGTTGAATTATTTATTTCCGAGTAAAAGCGTATTAAAAGTGCATGATAAGATTATATACACATCTTTGAAAAACAAGTTATTTTCTTTATGACAACATGTACATCTAAACTACAAGACTGAAAATAAAAACCAATTATATATATATAAAAAAAAACCTATTTTCTCTTATATATATTTATGATGGCAAATAATATTTGAGCACGTAGTTAGATGAGAAGGTAATGAAGTGTGTGTGATTAAAAAATGAGAACGTCAACTCTGTGTGGAGCTTGACAGAGGAACAGTGGCATAGAATAGAAGTATATGAGTGGCTTCCTTCTTCAATGTTTCTCATCATTTTCGATGTCCATGACCTCCACTCATGTCTTTCCATGGCCCCATCTGCATCCCATGTTTTCAGTCATCAACAGTGCTGAGATAAACCTATTTTTGGATTTGTACGTTGTACCTAAATTTTTAAAAGGAAAACAGAAAATGATTTCCAATGACATTGAGCGTGACTACGTACTCCAAATTCATTATTGCTCTCATACTTCCTTCATCTTCATCTACTATTTTAAATCAACTCAACTTTAAAAAAAAAAAGTGTATTAATATCCCAACACGATTTTGAGTTATGATACATATAACCTTAATTTTTTTATATAATTTTATATTTTTAAACTCATCATATCAAAAATTATACATAATTTCAAAAGTTATGAAATTATTATTTTTCTAATTTATATATAGATAGTAAAGTTTTTTTGAAGTTTGATGAACATGTCACGATATAGAAAAAATAAAATTTGTTTCACACATTTTTTTTTTTTACTTTACAACCTATTTTAACAATAAAATATTATATTTAATTTATAAAAATAAATAAATAAATAAATAAATAAATAAATAATAATAATAATAAGAAGAAGAATATTTATCAAATGATTGTAACCAGTATAAAAATATATTAAGGACTCACTACCTACAAGTTTGGACGAAATAGGAGAAGAGATTGTAATTATAGTCTCTTTTGTGCAATTTTATGAAAGGATGGAAGAAGAGATCTGAATATATGTGTAGTCTCTCTAGCCTCAAGTTGACATAAAATAAAATATATAAATAAATATTAAAATAATAAATTGAGAAAGCTAATATGGAAATGGCAGCGACAGAAGAAAGGAGGGGCCAATTATGTCTGTGTCATGTACTAATGGAAGGAAATAAATAAGTCGTCGTGCAAGGGAGGAGGAAATGATAACACTTAATTTGAGTATTTACAAAAATTGTTATCACATATACCTTTATATATAACACTTTCATTTCAAATATTGTTTATTTGAATTGAGTCTCTCACACAATACCATCATTAAAAAATATAATGATATCTTCAATTTTTTAAAGAACTATATTACAACTTCCTAATACTATTATTTTAATATAATTTAATTACAAATTTATCTTTTATTATATATATATATATATATATATATATATATATATATATATATCAAGTCCATCACATATACAACTTTAATTGTCAAACTATATTTTCCTAAAAAAAATCATATATCACCATATTGTATTAATCTTAGTAACTTTGTTGAAATACATCTACCTGGATATCGATTGAGAATACCTTATTCTTGATTAAGGTGAAATTATTTAAATTTCTTTAATTAGACTTAATATTAATTTTATTTAGAATATATTATTAAAGAGTAAATTTTAAGTAATTTAATTTTATAAAATCAATTTGTAAGATTTCATATTTGGTAGTTGAGTATGAGATTTTCACCATATATCTTAAATTTACCTCATTTAGTTTTTTGTTAAGTAGCAAATACAATATCGTTTGTTTACTTTATGCATATTAGCATTTTTTGTGTGTAGATTTTTCTTGTGAACAGATTTTTTTTTTTCTTTAGCAAAGCTTTTTGTAGCTTTTGTACCTTGGTATTATTTTCTTCGATTATTAATTTACACCACTTGTAGGAATCAATACTTTGAATATTTTCTTAAAATTCATGTGTTCAGGTTGGTAGGAATATGTGTGCGGAGGGTGGCAAATTGCTAATAAAGAGGTCAATTTTTCAAAATTCTCTTTTGAAAAACCGGACTGATGAAAAAGATAGTTAATTTGATTTTTTTTCTCACCCTTTTTTTGTTTAATCTTTCTGCTACTATTTTTTTCTTAATGCAGAAAAATATAAGGGAAGGAAACTACTATTTAATTTTTACATTGAAAATGAGTGAGGCTGTAACATATAGAATCAGTTTTTGTTCAAAAAAGCTCTGAAGAACTTGCTTTTATCTCAAAAGTAACTGACAAGAAGATAATAGAAGCAAATTTAAAAATATAGCATTATTTGGTTCCATACATCCCTTGAATTCTTAATTTTAGAATCTGAGTTTTGAATTTGTACATTTTTAATAAAGCTTTTCAATTTTTGTTATTTTGATGATCCTCAATTGGTGACACCCCTTAATATTATTGACAAGGAAGGTCTCAACTTGTGCAGGCTAAACAAAAGCATGTGAGGGTTTGTATTTTAAGAGGGTATTGCATGGAGCAGGGCTCTTTCATTATTACCCTGCCGGTCCTGCAGGTGTCACAGACAATATCTATCAAAAAATACCAGCATATATAAATATATATATATATATATATATAATTTCATTAATTGGCATGCTTAATTGTGATCAGAAATGGTCAAAACCTAGCTCTTAGAAGATAGGGTCTCAATCACACAGTGACAACAGCAAGCATTATTGAAAGATGATTATTAATTAATTAGGAAACTGTACTCCATCAGTGTTGTAAACTTGGATGAAGACACTGTACATAGACAGATAGATACATGAATTCATAATTAAATTGGAGTTGTGGTTTGAGCAGGACCCTTGACATAAAGTGGCTCCTCAACACCAATGATCATGCCAATATCTTCTTCTCATGACATGACATGACAGTTTCCCTGATCCTCAAACCAATTGCATGCCAAACTGATGAAGAAGTTTATGACTGATTAGTGTTGCTATCAGCTGGTTGGAAGAATCCTAGAGATTTTTTCTTAGTTTCTCATGCCCTTATAATTGGTTGTGGAAATGATGGCACAAGAAAGGTGGACTTAGTGGGTTGGTTTTGTCATCCATGAAAAGGACCAAGTCATGTTAAAATTGAAATCTGGATAATGCATGCATTTCTGCCTCACAAAATGAATGGTAGGGGCTCTTAGTAGTGTGCTTAATTTTAAGCTTAGCATCAAAGTGTTGTGTTGATTAAGCCATTTTGATTAGGTATGTTTCTGCCTAATTCGTCCATGGAGATATTGGCAGTCACCTTTATCTACAGAAAATCAATGTATGAGGATAAGAGCATATATCATCTCACACCACATTATGTCAAATGAAATAACTGTGTCAAATGCTCTTCTGTTTCTAATCACAACTTGACAACATTGTGTGTACTATCACACCATGGATCTTCAATTATGATAAAGATAAAAGTTTATTCAACACTCTAATAGTAAAAATAACAACTTTACAACTGTTTTTTAAAATAAAATATAAGTATATTATATTATAATAAAATAATAATTTATTGACTATAACTGTATCTATATTGAGACAACCCTTATCAGGCATTGTTATCATCTTCTACAACCTAATATCAAATTTCCAACTTTTAATTAGCAGAACTGAGCATTCAACAAGTTGCTGGAACATTGTTATCATCTTTTAATATGAAACAATGTGTTTTTTAAGAAAAATGTTAAAAAAAGAAATATAAATGTGTTGTTTTGGTGTTGTTTCATTCTATGCAAAGTTTTTGTTTAGTTACATATTTTATTACTCAATATCATCTAAGCTATTACCAGATAAATTAAACATGACATGGTTTTATCATCAATTTTACAATTACAGAAATACCATTATTTTATCAAGAAAATCATGAAATAGAAATCAATTTTTAGAGACCAAAATAATTAGTTGCAATAATAACTAAATTAAAAACCATTTTAGAAACTAAACAAAATTTTAGTTTCTAAATTAGTTTCTATTTTTGTTAAATAGTTTCTAAATTGGTATCTAATTAGCAATCAAGGTTTTAACTACCAATTATTTAGTTTCTAAATTTGGTAGCAAAAACATTGGTTGCTAATTAGATATCAATTTAGAAACTATTTAACAATAATAGAAATTAATTTAGAAACCAATTATTTTTTTAGTTTCTAAAAATTTAATTACTATTGTAACTAATTATTTTGGTATCTAAAAGTTGGTTTCTATTTTATGATTTTCTTGTAGTAGTGTATTAACAAAATGATAAGATGCATAACAATTTCGATCGAAAAAGAAAAAGAAAATATGCATATATAACAATTGAAACACAAGATGACGCAATGTGTAAAAAAAATGAGTGGTCGAATATATTAAAATTGAAGTCTTGATAGTATAATATGTGAGAAAATATTCGAAGGTAAAATTTACAAAATAATAATAATTGAATTATAAAATATACAGTTAAACCAACCATTTTTTTCATACTTCATATATTCATGGTGTGACGTACACAAGAGTTTTAAAAAAAACTATGGTAAATGAAAAAAAAAATCGAAAAATGATGATGGAGGGTATATGAATAATTACTTTTTTCAAGTTAAATATATTTTTTTATGACAAATAGTAAAAAAACTCGTGTATTAGAAATAAATAATATACTACGAAATTAATATTTCACTGGGAACAAGAGAAAGTTACTTATTTTTTCAGAAATAGAACAAAATAAGTGAGACAAGGAGTAGAATCCATGACTTTTTGTTTTCCTTCATTTTTTCTTAAAAAATGAATCACGGGTAGCTGAGAAATGACTAGAAGTAATGAATATTATGTTTCACTGTTAAAGATCAGATCAACTGAATAAGTGAATAGAGAACATAAAAAAATATCTTAATTTTTTCTCCTATACATTTTATCAGTTTTTATTATATTTAATTTTATGTTGTAATATTTATTAAAACTAAATGATGTACATTATAAAATAAATCGAAAAAATTCCTTTTCAATTCTCTTTATATCCATGAAGACAAAATTCTAAAATATTTGAGGGGCCACGACTCTCCTCCATCCTTATTGAAATGGTTACACTATTGAAACGATATAAAAAAAACTTGTGCTGAATTTTTATTATATTTAAAAAAAACTATTAGATACAAATGCTTATCGAATATGATATTCATAAAATCACCTAATAGTTTTTTTTTTCAATAAACTAAAAAGTGACAATTACAATATTTCAAAATCTAAAATGATTTGTATAATTAGTATGATTAATAAATTCATAAATACTTGTGATTATTGAGTTTAAATTATGCTCATTAGTCGATATAGTAGAAAATGTAGTTAAACGATGACACCATTTGATAGAAGAGAACAAAAGACTATTTACTTGAGATAATCCAATAGTGTTAAAATTTATTAGATCATCTAATGTGTCTCGTTGTAAGTGTTTTACCATTTTTTTCTTAAATGATATTATTTCATTTCTTTTATCTTAGGTTCTATATAGGAGACCGCTAGGTGTATAGATGGTAAACTATATCTTGTAGACTCTTTGTGTATAACATTTTTTAATGTTAATAAAAGTACTTTCTTTCTATCTTGTTCTCTTGTTTTCTTACTTATTAATATTGGGACCCAACAATTGACACCATTTGTGGAAATAAGAAAAAGAAAGTTAACTTGAAGATATTGTCGCTAAGTTTGACATCAAGAAATTCTTTGGAGAACAACTTTGAATTATGGAGAATTAAGATGGAGGTCATATTGATACATCCACAATATGTTGATGCTTTAAGGGTGAGTGAACATGTTAGTGTGAGGGAATCCGAACTTGGCTCCATGTTTTTTTTACTTTAAGTTTATTTTATTTTTTTTGGATGGAGTTATCGGATGTCTTACGGAAGCTACGGAGAAGTGAATTTTTAGTAGAAGATTGAAGTGAAACTGTGGGAGTAAAAGGTCTAGAAGGAGTGGAGTGAACTTCTATAAATGCCTAGGCTAGTCACACAAAGATATGCTAACATAGAGAGAAATTTGACAAATATAAGTGTCTCAAACTTTGAACAACAATTCATTACTCAATTAAAAGTTGATTTAACAGATTGAAATTGAAGAAAATACTTAGAAAATGAAAAAAATAGCAATAACACAGTAAAAACACCTAAGGCACAATAGTGATGGTTCAAGTATGAACAAGTAATTTGAACCAAAAAACAATACAATTAAAACATCTAATCGGTACAAACATTCAAGATTGTAAGAACATTATAAAACAACATGAAATTATTTAAAAATAGTAGAAGAAGAACCTACTTATCTTTTAAACCAAAGATTTGATACCATATGATGGAGAAACAAGTTTCATGCGCAAGACAAGTTCTTCTTCTTCTTAACAGGAAGAGACACAAAGAAAACAAATCATTTTTAAATCTTTTAAAAAAACTTAAACTGTTTTCAACTAGTTGATACGATAAACCAATATGTTAAAATACTTGTTATAGTCATCATAATTGAATAGAAGTAATTTCAACTGATTAATATATGAATCAACTAATTAAAATAAACACAGATTTAAAAAAAAACATTTAAAGGAGATTTCAAATCAGGTTTAATTAGATTATTATGAGATGCAAATTTGCAAGATAAAATCTACCTAACTAGACACACACACACATACAACAGGTCTTCAAGACAAATTTGGAAATCATCAAAGCTTCCTTGTTCAAAAATCTCCCCTTATTTGATTAACACAAATTCCTAGTGTTGTGTTCTCAATTTTGACACAAGGAGATCCTTTAAAATAAAAGGACAGACCAAGCAATCCACAAAATTCAAACATAACAGGATATCCATATAGATTGTGCAGAACCACAATTTTTGCAAATATAAACCAAACCATACAACAACAAAATTAAAATATTACAAACCAAGGAGGGTGTAGAGTTTAAAATATAAACTGGTAAAAACAAAAATACACATATAAAACTATAAAATATAAATTGTTTAGATATAAACCACATAAACATTATTATACATTTTTAAATATCCCTTCCATACTGAAAATCTGCAAGTTGAGTCTGCACAACCTCAATTTGCTCATCCAGATGTTGGAACCTTGATGCACAAAATTCATAATGTTTTATTTTTATCACTTGCCATTGTATCCATGTGGTTTAGAATTAACCTCTTGAACTGAGACATTGGAATTCCATGGTCAACGGAAGGTTCATAGGCAACAAGTACTTGCATGTTGTAGTCCTCATCAACACAGGCACTAGGTCCAACACCATCACTAGGACCTCCACTTGGTCCAACAGAGGTACCAGTAGAGTCATCCTCTTTGCTAACCCAATAGTCATTTACCTTTACAAACCCCATTTTGATCAAAGAACCATTGTTTATTTCATGAAATAACTTTACCACCTTTGACAGTTCTTCATTAAGGTTAACTTCAAAATATTTCAATTTTTTTTAAACAAGTATGACATAAGGAAAATGATAATCACTTAACCTTACATATTTTAGCATATACTCCTTGAAGACATATATCCAGTTCACCTTGATTTTCTTCGTTTTGCAGTAAACTAGTACCAAATCCTCCTTAGTTAACAGAACATGGTTGCTCGTATTTGGTTTCAGTATCCATGTAGTGATGAAGGTAATGACACATTCATTCAGTTTGAGGGCACCAACATGAAAGCCTTTTACCTTTGTGAGATGATTCCTGAGGCAGCTGATGTAGTATTGCATTTTGTTGAAGTCCTCTAAGGCACTATTATTTCCTTTGCCTACTTTTGCTTCTGTGTACTTGAAACTCGTGACATTAGTCCATACGTCTGGAGTGATCTCCATTTCAACTCCTTTAACATGAGAAGAAATGTTCTCTCCTTCAAAGGTTAGGTTTGTATAAAACACTTTCACCAGGTTAGGAAAAATGTTTCCATTCATCTCCAAAAATCGTTGTACTTTTTGGTGTTCAGAGTTTTTCTCACATATTTGACAACCACATCTCTAAGTGTCCAACCCTGGTTGAACCCTTTATTGCATGATATTTATTCCTCCAAGGTGAGTGAGATGAAGAAGTCATGATACAAATATTTTTTGTGAATGCAGAGAAAAAAATAAAATTATGTTCATGATATGTCATGCTTATTCACAAGTAATATACGCATAGAAGAAAGATGCAATTAAGATGGTTAGGTGAGTTATTTTTTAGAAAATCAACTACATGTTTTTGGAAACTGCAATTTATCACTTTCAAAATAAAACTGATTTAAGGCTCTCATTTATTGTGATTAAAGGCAGTCAATCACATTTTTGTGAAAAATAGCTAGATATTATTAAAAAAAAACAGATTGTGATGCACACCACAAATGCATGTTTGACTGGTTGATTCAAATTCAAAAGAGAAACTGACACTAAGCACATGTAAGCAATTTATGGCAGTTATACAAAAAGTACTAGAGATACAAAAAAACTTGTTGAAATAAATTTTAAAAAATTAAAAAAATTGTATTGTACGAATGCTTTGATTTAAATCAGTTATCCAAAAACTTATCCAGTTTTTTTTTTTGGAAAGTACCAAACATTACCTCTTAATATGTGGAAAACAATATGTGATTGTTTCTCATCCATGCAATGATCATTTCATCTAATTTAATCAAGGATCCTTCTTGGGTTATTGCTTACCATTTGTAACACCCTCATGTTTGAGGTGCAGAATCACAAGCTTCTTCTTATCTCGAAATATTATCCTTTGAACAGCCATTGTCCAAGTGCCAAAGGTGTTGTTTGACTGTTAGGGATGCCTACCAAAACAAATCATGGAACAAGATTTGACCCCTTATAAATTTGGCTCTAGTGATATTAATTGAACTCTTAGGCACCAACTTTACAAGACCTTTAGGTAAATCAAATTTCCTCGCCGTGCAAAATCTAGCAATATGACCCTTGTTCAAACAATAAAAAAAGCAAGTTATGATAGGTTTAATCACTGGTGTTTTGTTTTCAAAGAAACTTGTAAAATGTTTGTTCTTGGTTCTTAGGTTGTAAGCCAGACCAATTTTTCCAAAAACACAATTTTGAGAGGCAAGAACAGTTTCAAAATCTGAATGCCCACTTTAAAAAATTTCCACGATTTTCTAAGGATAATGAACCTTCTTTTGGAGGGAGTCATAATTTTCGCAATCCTTTAGGTCTGCATACCTACAAAAAGAGTTTTATAAATGATTTATAAGTTTTCAAAATCAATTTTCGAATTGTTTAACTCTTATTTTAAGGTTTTGACTTTATTTTCCAACTAGTTGTTTAAACCTTTCAACCGATTGTTTAATAGGGCTAGCCTGTTATCTTTTTTCATGGGTTTCTTTGAAAGCATCAAGCAATTGACTATAGTTCTTAAAATTTGTAGAGGAATTAGAACATACACTACTTGTGCCAGAAGCTTCTTTGCCCATCAAGCACAAATTTTCCTCCTCATCATCCCCAATGTTGAGCTTGATGAAGAGTCATCATTGTATTGTCATCCAATGTATGCTCTTTTGACTTTTACTCTTTTCTCGTGTTTCCTGTCAAGAACTTTGTCTTTGCTAACAACATTTTGGACATTCAAATTTGATATGTCCCTGCTTTCCATAACCAAAACAAGTATAATTTAAGGAATTAAAATCAGTTGTTTTCTTAGAATTATACTTGTTTGAGGACTTTAATTTGTCCTTGTTTCTCTTTCTTAAGAACTTACCAAACATCTTTATTAACAGGTTGAGAGTCTCTGTATCACTACAGTCATTGTATTCTTGATTGGTCTTTTGAACTGCAGATCCCTTTGACTTGCTTTTCCTCACTTTCCTGCTCATATAACCTGTTCATTTCAAGGTCATGCTCCCTGAGTTTCCCAAAGAGAGATGTAGTGGTCAAGGTTGTCAAGTCTTTTGCTTCAGAGATGGCGTGAAATTTGGTTGTCGTGATCTGCCAAACATTTGAGGATTTCGATATTCAACTTCTCTCTATAAAAGATCTTGTTTAGACTGATGAGACTATTTACTATGTGAGTAAATATCTTTTGCACATGTGCAATTGTTTCCCCTTTCAACATTCTGAACAACTTATACTCTTGAATAGAGTCATGAGCTTAAAATAGCATCCCAAATTCCTTTATCAATTTATTCAACAAAGATTTTCATTCTAACTTCCCATAATTGATAATTCACTCCACAAAAAGGTGGTGGTCTGTTATGGAAGCCCCTTCACCAAAAGGTATTTTTTCAGCCATTTTCAAAATAGATTTTAGGATCGAAACTTGAATAACATAAAAGAACTTAGCTCCTGGTCCAATTGTTAGAATAGGTGGCTTGAAACAAAAGGAGGGTGAATTGTTTTCGTAAGATTTTCACAAATATTAGTATTAGATTGAAAACTTCAATTAAATCAACTAATTGATTTACCTGTTCAACTGATTATAAAAGGCATAACAGGTATATTACAAAAATATGAACCGATTGTTTCAAGAATTTAATTAATTGGTTTACATGCAAAAAACTTTAAAACAACTTATATGACATATCAGAGTAAGAGACAGAGATAATGCATAAGAGAATTATATGAGAGTAAGAAAGAGAGAGATAACGCATAAGAGAATTATATTAGAGTAAGAGAGAGAATTATAGATGAAAGTAGCTTGCTCCTCAAGCTACCATAACTCTAGTTAAGTAGACTTAACTACGGTGAGTATGGTGGCTTAAGGAAGCTGTGTGCACTCTTCTAAGGTGTTGTAGAAGTCCATGATGTAGAAATTAATGTGTGAATAAGCAGTGAAAATAGACAGTTTCAAGTGAGGCTATAAAAAAAACAGGTTGTTTCTTTGAAATATGTAGTTGAAATCACATACTTATATAAGTAGAAAAAGATGACCAAGATAAATTGGCTTTAAGTGAGTTGTTTTTCCAAAGAAAAATAATCTTTAGCAGAGGGGAACAGGCAGTTGCTAGTCCCAACAGATAAAGTTTTGATTGAGCTTTTATTATGCTTGACCATTCATAAAAAAACTTGAATTTCCAATAAAGTAACAAAATATATTCCTTTATGATCAGATTTTGAGGCACATTTATTGCATATTTGACCAACAATCGGTTTTGAAAAGCAGAAACAAATGTAACCATGCGTAAGCAGTCATGGTAGCTTTATTCAGAGGTGTCAGAGGCAAAACAACAGGTTGTTTCGTACATTCAACCGATTGTTTTACTGTGACAGCAAGTGAATATTTTCTAAAACAAATTATCTTCCAAAATATATGAGGAATGCATTATGTAATTTTTTCATTGCACAAAGATAACCTCAATAGATTTAATCAAGAGAAAATGTTTAGATGTTCATTTGGTCATATGAGGCACATAGATATGATGAGAACATACAACTTACTCTACATGGGTCATGAATCTCTTTGACTTGTCAAGAACATATGTAAGATGCATACATTTGAAACATAAGGACAATCATTGTAGAACATGGGAGCTTTGATGATTCAAATTTGTGTTGAAGGTTAAAGTTGTGCTGCTTTTTGTTTGAGCTTAGTCTAGGGTGTCTAGAATTCTTGTAAAGATCATTCCTAGTGCCTTGCACAAGCTGGTTCAATCCTTTTTAAAAGAGAAAAGTGTTTTTCTAAGAAAAGAGAAAAACAATCGGTTGAAACCACGATATAATCGGTTGTTTGTCACTTAGCTTATTTGAAGGTTTTCAAAACTGTTTTTGACTTGGTTAAATAACTGCATAACCAATTCAACCGGTTGATTGTCACATTTCATAACAACTTTTCAAAAATCTGTTGGATTTGTTTTCAGTTGAATCAAAACTGTTTTGGCTCATGATTGACTGCCTAGAACGGCTAGTTATAAGAGTTATAAATATGGCTTCTCTTTGTATTTCAAAAACAACAAGTAAACACATTTACAGTGAGATTGGAATTGTTTTTTAGAAGAGATTCAAATCAAGTTTTTCAAGATTGCTAAGTAGTTGTGCACTGGTTCAAGGTCTTATCTTATGAACCCTGTGATTCCTGTAAATTCAAGTGTAATTTGTTCCTTTTTAATTCTTGTATTTGTTCTTTCATAAACTTGTGGAAAGTGTGTAAACACGTAAGGTCAAAGGGTATTCTAACTAAGGTTGTGTGTAAGGCAAAGAGGGTGAGTGGTTCTTCTGGTACCAAGATCACCTTTTTGTGGTTGTGTGTATTTGTAATCTGTGATTGGTTACTAGTGGAACCCAGTGGTTATTCTGGGAACTGGATGTAGCTCAAGGTTGAGTGAACCAGTATAAATTGGTTATGTAATCTCTCTCTCTCTCACTCCTTATAACTGTTTGTTTTAATTTTGTTTTGTTGCTGCCATAAACAACCGTTTAAAATGAAGTTTCAACCGATTGAAATTTTGCAAACAGTTTCTTTTCTGTGATTGTTGTTAAAACTTCATTCTTATCCAATTTTTTCGAAAATATTTTGACAAACAATTCACCCCCCTCTTGTTTAAAGCCATTAATTCCAACATGTTCAAGGTTAAGAAAGTCCATTTCGCTGGAGCTTGGCTTGGAGTGGATTTAGAGCTAAAGGAATTATTTATGCTTAAGAAAGCTAAATTCACTAGGTCAGGCTTGGAGCAAAGAAAAAAAGAATCCTTCAAGGTTAAGAAACCTGTGATTTCGTTGAACTTAGATTAGGCTTTAAGCTAAAAGGCTTCTTCAAGATAAAGAAAGTCAATTTGCTGAGCAGATTGGCAGGTGTTGAGCGAATGACAAATCTGAGGCAACCTATCACTAAACTCTATAAATGAAGAGGTCCTAGTTCATAAATGGGAGGTTAAATGTAGTTGTAACATAAGCAGAGAGAGCAACCTCAGCTGGCACGCAACATTCAAGGCTTCATGTTCTTTGTTGTCAGTTACTCATTCAGAAATTTTTGTATAAGCTTTATCATGAGTAGCCAAATTTATCTTGTTGAGATTGGATAACAATGTAATATTTCTTAGTTGTTGTTACTTATGAATGATTGTTTAATTCAATTCATATGATTTGATGGAATGTTTAATGTTTGATATGTGAGGAATCACCATTCATTCCTTTAGAACTTGGATGATGTTAGGAAACATGCTCATTTTCTGAACTCTTTCAAATCAACCAAGTATGCGAATGTTTGGGAATAGATAATTGAATATTTGGCTTGAAATGTGTCATCTTAATGCAAAAGCAGGCTAAATGTAAGTCAAAGAATTGATTGTGATAGTTTGTTGTTTTAAATAACCATGATTAAGGAATTAACTTTGTTTAGCCATAAGGAACAATGAATTTGAACAAATCATTTGTAAGTAACGTCAGTAAAAGTAGATAAACTTATCCCTTTTTGCATCAAGTTTCAATCTTGCTAATTATATTGCCTAGTATATCTATTAAATATAACCTATGTAACCCAAAAATCATTTTATCCTTACTTCACTTTAAAAGATATTACTATATTGGTATCTGTAGTCCTTGTGGATACAACAACCCTCTTTTTCAGTTGTACTACAGTCGAAACATGTCGAGAAATAAACCACAATTAAGTTCGAGAAATAAATGACAATCAATAACCAAGTATTTTACACCTGTCCAGGTACACAAGTATTCTTACACCTCTCCAGGTACACCAGTCTCAATCTTCTTCTGAGATCAAAACCTCTCAAAGATATGGGAAACACTCTCTATAGAGAGGACAATGAAAGCTTAATGGGTATGCTTCACATCGGGAAGGATTTATAATGGTTAATCTCACTACCAAATCTCACAAATCGCTCTTCAATGCCAGATACAAAACTGTGTAAGCATTATTATATTTCACAATAGTATTTCATTTGTAATGGCGTTTCTATACATTTTGAATGATTGTATATCACTTCTTTGTTGTGTTCTTCATCTTCAAGGTCTTTATATAGCCTTCAGAAATGTGAGTGTTGAAACTTTGTGTATCTTCTTTATTCACATAGTCATTAGACACTTGAAATAGAAATGTTTGCTCTTACTGACTCTTTTGTGTCTTGAACGTGTAAGTATTTCAAATTCTTTCTTTATATTCTTCAAATGTGAATATTGTAGCTTTAATACCCTTAACTTGATCAACGGTAGAAATCTACCTTGTTCTTCTTCGTCAATACAGTAGACGCTCAAAATGGAAATATGAACTTTGATGTAATCCCCTGTCTTTAAATATACATATGCTCTTCAAATTGTTTCTTTATCTAACTGAATTTTACCGTTGAGACTTTGAACATTTCTGAACTTGAATATTTACTTTTCAACACAATTTTATTTTCTTCTTTGTATTAGATTCTCGATTCAAAATGTTTTGATATGCATCGTATCACTTTTTTACACTTCGAAACATGTTTCTTTTTACAAATATTCATTCTTAGCAACTTGAAATGGCTTCAATCTTCATCAATGCAAATTGATTTCCACTTCATCTATTTCCCGTTATATGCTTAATAAGAAAATTTTACATGTCAGTTTCATACGCGTCTTTATGTTCCTTTAAAAATTTCTGAAAATGTTATAAGTATCCGTGAACATAATCATGATGATAAATAAACCATGGGTATCGTTCAAGAAATATCTTTTAATATTTTCGAATTATCAAGACCTTCTATCCTCATATTTTTCGTTGTAAATTCATTTTCAAATACTTTCCAAGTTGATAAAAGATTTGAACGTTGAAGTCTAATGAGATTTTAACCTTGATATATTTTTACAAAATATATTTCGAAAAACTCTTTAATATGAGAAATTCTTGTGCTCTAATTTTTGAAACTTTCTAGTTATAACATTGTTCAATTCAAAACTTTCTAATACAAACTCAAATTTATTCTTTAATGCATAGTTGTATTCAAAACATTCTATAATAATTATAGAAAGTGTATTTCATTTTCAAAAACATTAAAGCACATAATATTTCATATTTTCAGTGAGCTCTATTTTTTGTTCTCAAATACAAAAAAATCCCAAAATTATTCATTATTTGAAAATTGTGTTTTATATGGATTAATATCACTAAATAAGGTTCGAAAACATTCATGTAATGTCAAAAGTAATATAAGAATGTAAAGTTGAGTATAAAGACTCCTTGCTATGATAAATCATTTGTCATGTAGAAAACTATATTATTGTCTGTCATGTGCGAGCTCCAGTGGTCATCTAGTGTGTCCACAAGCACTATATTTATAAGCTTTCCTCGTGCTTTAGAAATGTCTCCCTTGATATAGCTTTAGAGATTGTTTGGTCACATTCCAGTACTGTGAAACCGTCTAGCGCATTTCTTAACAGTTGCACTATTTAGCTAGTCAAGTTTTCCACTTTGATTGTTCTCTTTATAACATATAAGCACTAAGAGATTGTCCATTACTAAGATGAATACTAGGTCATTTATTGTGACTTTACTACACTGTCTAATATGTATCTTTTCACTGTGAGATTGTTTAGTGAGTCTTACTCATCTTTCTTATTTATATCGAGTAGAGTTAGACTCTAATATCTTAACATAATCAACCTTCATTATAAAATCATAACACATCTTGTAGTGTTTGCTATCATCAAAACATTTAGACTCTCGTGTCACAAGATTGTCCATTGGGTGATAGACCCTCTAACAGTTATTGTACTGCCTAACATCTTAACAAATACAAGTGTAGTTGCACTTTGCACAATTTGTCCCACATTCCTTATTGCATTAAGTGTTTTGAGCATCTTCTCTTATATAGAAAGGCGTACCCCCTACCCCATCCTTGTATTTACTTTGAACATTGAATTAGAATTAAATTGCATTTTGCATATCTTATTATTCTTTCGAAGTCTTAAAAATGGGAGTATTCTTCTCCTAGGTTCTCATACGAAGAGACCTTCCTTGGGAGAGTACCTCTTGAGTTTCTCTCTTAGAAACTTCGGTGAAAAGTTCAAAAGTTTGTGTGAAGTCTTTCGTTGTGCTCGAAGGGTGCTTCCATCATTTAGCATCATAAGTTAGGTCAATTGGAGGCTTCAAAAGCTAAATTTCTTTCTTTCTTCTTAAGATTTCATCTTGTATATTTGATGTGTCATGTGTGATTATTGTTTAAGTCTTAGTATAGTTTAAATTTTGTGCCAAATCCATGTGTTTCTTTGTTGATTCAATTTACTTATTCTAATCTTAAATCAATGTTGTTTTAGGATTCCTATTGCATGTGTTAGTTTATGTTAAAGTCCAATTTTAGTTATGTTTCTTATTTTTTTACTTGGCTTTAAATTTCTGAATCCTCCATCTATGTTTAGAGTTTTGTTTAGTTCTTACCATGTCATGTAAATCCTTAGAAGTAGTCCTTCAAATTTTTAGAATTTTTTCCATGCTTTCTAAATGTTTGTTGAATTGTTTAGGTTAAATTCCCTTGTTATTTAAGTTTATTCTTTTGTTACTAGTTCATGAGCAAAAATCAAAATTCATTTTCCTATAATTGTATGTGTTGGTTAAGAGCCTCATAAGACAGAATTCTAAAAAATTTCTTTGATTGAACCATTACTTGATTAAATGTTACATCTCTTGAATTGTGAAAGAAATTGCACTTGTTTTAGTGAGTTATTAAGTTTTACACCCCAATCATAAAGACCGAATACTCCTAAATAAACAAAAAAAATGAGCTAAAAATTGAGAAGAAAAAAAAGACAAGGCCGAATCAATACAAAACCCGAATCAACTCACATAACCTAGTAGCACTCTTAGATATTTTTCCTACTAGTATAGTTGAATAATGCCTTAATTTTATTTGTGCAACATTTTTTTGTAGTGTGACAATCTTTAAAAATTGAAGTATCGAATCTGAATTGTGCAATTTGGTTTAATTTGAATTTTTTTATTATTTTGAAATCTTAATCTAGCACCATTAATTAGGTTCAATATTGAGCTCAACGTACTAAACGTAAACGATCTCAAAAAGAAAAAAAGTGTTAGATGGTCTCAAAGACATCGAAATGTTAGATGGTCTAATCTTTGTTTTTACGATACATAATCTAACACATCAGGCAAATTCTAAACTCAGTCATGCTCTAAAGTGATCTTTCAATGATTAAGAGAATCATATATTTTTGTTTTTTTAAATTTTATTAAGGTATTCTAAAAAATATTTGAAACCTGAATGATTAGAAACAAAGCCTTCCAAAAAGAGAAGTTAATTCACTTCTTGATTCTATCTTAATGGAATATATACTGTTTAAAACATGGATATGCATCAAAGTTTTGAAATCACACAAAAAAAATATAAACTTTTCACAAACGCAAACGTAAATAGAAGGTTTTTGAAAATGCAGTCTTAATTAACAAGAAAGTATTTGAAAAAAAAAAGGTATTGTTGTTTACAAAGATTATTCGAATTCAAGATTCAAGATTGTGTTTAGTCAAATTAAATCTCAGTAGAAGTCTGATATATTTCAACATTTGAAATTTATGATGGAAAGTTTTTGAAACAATATTACTAGTAGGTTTTTGGTATAGAACGTTTTCAAATACTTATTCTGATTTTAAGTCTAATTGATTATAACCTAATTGATTTAGTTTGGTTACTATATATTTCAGTAATGTTTAAGCTATTTGCAGAAGTAGGCTTAACGTCCAAGACACGCAAAAGATTTCAAATCAGAAGTTTTCTTATAGATCATCTAGTGCTGAAATGAAGAAGTTACAATACAAAATTAGTGCCATTTTCCAGTCTTGTATATTCAAGCTTCAACGTTCATATTATTAAAGGCTATGTAAAGGACTCAAGTTAAAGAACATGCACAATGATTAAAAAATCATTTTTGTACATAGAAGTTTCAATACTCAAAGTTCATATATGTTGTACATAAAGCGTCTAGACAAATGAGTTGTGGGCTAAACATTGTAAATCCTTCACAACAGTGAATCATACCCAATGAGCTTAAATTATTCTCTCTTTGAGAGTATTTCTTTGTATCTTGAGAGGTATTATTCTCAATGGAAGATTAAGACTGGTTTAACCTATAAAAACCTTCGTACTCATATAACCTAGAGAGGTTTGTCTACTAATAGAACCTGGAGAGGTTTCTATACTCAGATAATCTAGAGAGGTTGGTGTACTCATTTATTATCATTTATGATTAGTGGAACCTCTTAAGCAGTTTGCTTAAGGGAGAATGGGACGTAGTCCAAGAGTTTAGGGTGAATTGGTCTAAAAATATGTTTTGTTGTGTTCTTTTCTTTGGTGTTAGACATTATCTTTGGGTGTTCTTTATCCACTGTGAATTGATTTCCAGCTCATTCAACCCCCTCTTGTCCCTTTTGGAGCCAATTGTTATTATGTGTTATATGTGTTATAAACATGTAAATGTTATAACAAAGTGTTTTATACCGAGCTTATGATGCTTAACATATATGATCTAAGCATTTATAGTCTCTAGATTGCATTAGACTGTTTGATATGATCTTTGTGATTTAATAATAGGGAAATAGTCTTTTAATCAGTTGGAAACGAAGTGTTCAAATGATTTTCTAAATAATGTACATGATTAAAATATTTTTAATGCCAATGGCTATATTATTTTACTTGAATTCTTTTTTAAATAAATCTTGTGAAAACAATTGCATATAAAGAAAATAAAATAGCTTAATTCATTCTGATATATCTAAAAATAATTAAATTTTATGAGTATAATTTATTTGTTTCCTTAAATAGATTCAAATCAAATACAATTTGAAGATCATATCAGAAGTTTCGTTTTAAAGCATCTACAACAATAAAGGAAAAGATATGGAGAGACAAAGTTTATGAAGAATCATGAGCATCAACGAGAAAAATTAAGCAGTTGTATAAAGTGTTTGAAGACGAAGATCAAGATTAAAAAAGCTTTACAATCTACATTTCTATACAAAAAGCTTTACAATCTACATTTCTATTACAAAGCTATAAATACTCACAAGTATTAAAGTTTCAATTAGCTTTTGAGCATCCATCCTTTGGTTTGTTTGATAAACTCTTGTCATTCATTTACTTTGTGAAGTTATACCCTTGTGATCTAAATATGTGCTCTCTATGTGAGTATTCTCTTTTTCATTGAAAGTTCGCAATTTCAGAGGGAGATTGAGAGGATAACCTGTAAAGGTTTGTCTAGTCATTGTAACCTGGAGAGGTTTGCGTACATGGGATAACCTAGAAATGTTTATGTACTCGGGATAACATGGAGAAGTATATGTACTCTATGTAAAGAATATGTTTTTTCATAGGAACCTCTTAAGCATTCTACTTAAGGGAGACTAGACGTAACCTAAGTTTTAGGTAAACCAATATAAAATTTCTTTGTTGTTTTTCTTTGCTCTTACGAAATGGTCTTGCTTGCTTCACTAGATGATCTATTAGAAAGTCTGTTGGAAGTGTCGCAACTAGGGTCACGACATGATAACGATGAAAACATTTGAAAATTAGAGGAGTTGCCGCCATAGTTTATCAAGAAAAACTACGAAAAAAAAACATCTTTAAAGAAATGGTCTATGAAACCAGATCTAGGATTCGAGAGTCATATGTAGGGAAGGTGTTAGCACCCTACAACGTTCGTCCTAAAAAGTACCGTTAATTAAATGTTCAAAAATGAATTTGTTTTGTTAATTTTTTTAATTTTTTTTTCAAAAGAAAAAAAATACATGTAAAAAACAAAGAAAATATTTATGATATTTTTTTAATTCAGTCTGATAAGAATTGACCTTACTCCTAAATATTGCCATTCACAACGAAAAATCATGGTTTACTTAGTTCTTTACGATAAATGATGGTGGTTTGTTTATAAATGATGGTTTGTTTGTGTTGATATTTTTTAATTGTGAAATTTTATATATTTTTTAGTTTTATATTTTTATAATTCACGTTGTTTAGAGTATAACTATATTTAATACTCTTACGAATTGAATAAATTGTAAACTATTTACCAATATTACAGATTTTTTCGTGAATTTAATTTAGAAGAAAACATATTTTTAACTTTTAAAAAAAAAAAATATTTGGTATAAGATGATACAAATGATCGTACAAAACCAATGGTGAAAAAAAGATTATGGAAACAAAACGGCTAGTTCTCCCTGCACCAGATCAATTGTGACCTACACCCAACATCATTTTTAAAACCTCAAACTACCCTTGTCATTTTTATTTCAAAAAAAACTGCAGAGGAGCTTGTTTGATGTAGTGGAGGCATTTCAAGTGAAGGTGGTGGTAGTGTAGTCGTTTGTTGTGGTGGTGGAGGTCGAGGCATTGCTGTTAGGTGGAGTGGAGTTTTATTTTTAGGTAAGCATCTTCATTTTTGTGTGGTGGATGTAGTTGCAGTGCTTCAAATGTGCATTCTATATATCTTACGGGTGTAGATATCTGGAAGTATTTAATGTAGATTGCAATCTTCCACATCCGGAATGTTATGTTAAAAAAAGTCTCTGGATCTCAGCGTTCGAAAGTCAAGTCATTGTTAGGTGTCTTGATAGGACTACAGATGGTGATATCCAGAAAAGAGTTCTGAGTTTCAGACAAGTATATCCAAAAGTGCATTATTTGTGTTGCAGACATTGATATTTGGAATGTTAAGGTTTCTAACATGTATTCTTTTTTGTATAGAACAGTGCCAATGGATACCATATATTCATACACGGTAATTTCAAGGGAGATTGATGTGTGGGATGGATTAGATGATTTTGATCTAGATCAGTCAATATCTTATAATGTGTTAGATAATGAACGTAGGGCACATGAGTGTAGTGAGGCGTTCACTACAAATTAGGTAAGGTAAAATGTGTTTCATTAGGTGTGTGAAGTGCACTATATGAATGATTTATAAATTTGGCAAATGTTATTGTAGGTATTTGGTAGTCGAGATGAGCTCTCATAGTGGGCGAGAAGTGTTTCCTATAGTTATCGATTTTTTTTGTTATATTAAGGTCAGATACATGGACTAGGCAACGAGGAAGGATAATGTACGTATATTAGATTGTGAGAAAGGAGGTAAATACATACAATATAAAAAGGAAGTAGATATTAGTCAAAGTGGAGCTAGGAAATGTGACTGTCCTTTCAGATTGCGAGGCAAACCGATAAAAGGTGGTGAAGGGTGGACGGTTCAATTAATTTGTGGTTCTCACAATAATGATTTGGCAAAGACATTGGTGGGTCATCCGTATGCTGGAAGGTTAAGTGTTGATAAAAAGGCTATGGCTGAGGATATGACTAAGACTTTAGAGAAGCCAAGAAATATTTTACTAACCATGAAAGAGAGAAATGAGAAGAATGTGACGACAATAAAGCAAGTTTATAATGCAATGAGTGTTCAGTGAAGATCACAACAAGGTCACATAACAGAAATGCAACAATTGATGTTGTTACTGGAGCGAGACATGTATGTGCATTGGTGTAGGTTTGAAGAGTTGTCAAATGTCGTGCAAGACATATTTTGGACACACCCAGATTCAGTAAAACTAGTGAACTTCTTTAACATTGTCATATTGATGGATAGTACGTACAAAATGAACAAGTACAGGATATTGTTACTTGGGGTTGTTGGGATTACATCAACTGGTTTGATCCATTGCATTTTGTTTACTAGCAACTGAAAAGGAAAATAACTTTGTTTGGGCCCTTGACAGACTTAAAGGGGTGTTTTTTAGAGTTGATGCATACCCTAGGGTTGTGGTATGTGATATAGATATTGCCTTAATGAATGCAATCAAAATTGTGTTTCCTGAAGCTTGTAATTTGTTGCGTTGATTTCACATCGATTAAAATGCGAAAGCAAAATGTCAAATGTCAGTGCATCCAAGAGAGACATGGATCAAGTAATGCAAGCTTGGGGATCTGTTGTGGATTATGTTATTGTTAACGCCTTTAAAGATCATGTCAATGCGTATGAAGTTGTTAATTCTCCATGGCCTGTATTTTTTAATATGTGACAAGTACATGATTACGTCCACATAAAGAAAAATTTGTGAAGGCATAGACGGATAAGGTGATGCACTTAGGAAACACAACAAGTAACAGGGTTAAGGTAGCACATTGGAGCCTAAAGAGAATTCTTCAAAACTCTATGGAGGACTTATATTTCTATTGGGATTCAATCAACAAGATGATTATTTTACAACATGCTATCAAAGCTTCATTTCAAAAGAACCTTCATGTGGTGGGACATCGATTTAAGGTCGTATCATACAAAAATTGGTAGGTCTTGTGTCTAAATATTCTTTAAACCTTATTGCCAGAGAGCTTGTTAGAGTTAAATCTATGGGATTTGATAAAAATAGTGTTGGTAGATGTACTCTTACATGTACTCATGGTCAGTTGTGGTGTCAATTGGCTTCATTTGGTGTGGGTAACATACCACTTAAATCAGTGCATGTAATATGGACTCAATTAAGCTTTAAAGATATTGCAACTGAACATTGCTCATTGGAGTTGTCAATTGAGAAAGAGTTTGAGGTCATCTCGAAGCGCTTTAAAGAGGTTGACATTGCAAGTAAGGTTAACATCAAAACTAAATTTCAAGAGATTTCCTTTCCAGAAAAATCATTTATCTACGTACCACATGATAAGGTCAAAACAGAAGGTGTTGTAAAGGCTCGTCCTACCAAATTCATGAGATCAACTAAGCAAATCCCTTCTTATTTTAAAGATGTGGATTTCATTCACTCACAACATGATAGTTGTGAGACTGAAAAATATAGTGAAGGACATATACCACAAATTCTTCCACCACAATCCATTCCTTTGCTAGATTAATTCCCTATAGGGTTTTACCCATACATTCTTGATGTTGTCGATGTTAAGGGTGATGGCCATTGTGGATACCATGTTGTTGCTGTCGAATTTGGTGTGGGAGAGGAGTCATGGGTTGTTGATACAAACCAAGACAACAAGAAGATGACCAAGGATGCACACTATCTAAGGTCATCTCAACATTAAGTGAAGACCTCACTAGAGGGAGAAATGGACAAAGACCAGAGCATCTCAAGTTCTTCTTGCTAATCTTCTTAAGAATAAAACAAGTTATAAATAATTTTGGCTCACTTTGGGGGTCCAAATAGAAAATATAGGCTAGAATAAGGTACCTTTAACATAATAGGGGGTGTGGGTAGCATTTTAGCTTGTTCCTAGCCCTTTTGGGAGGCATTTTGCTCTAGTTTCTAGAAGTACAAGCCTAGGATGCGGGTTTGACAGTCAAACCCTAAGGCTGCCCATTTTTTCCCTTTTCCCATCCTACCCCTTTAGCTTGTTCTCCAAGGCTCCTTCACCTATAAATAGGAGGCCTACCTAGTGTATTTTACAAGTTGGAATTAATAGAAGAAGTTACTCTGCACAAATTGTGTGTGGTGTTAGTGAGGTTTGAATTCCTCTTAGCATCTAGGTCTTATCTTGTGAGTATTGAGAGCTCTCAAGTGGCGGCTATCTTCACTTATCTTGGAGGCCAATCACACTCCAAGTGGTGTGTTCCACTTCTCAAATCCATCACATAAGCTTTTTCCTTCGTTCATCTATTCTTCCATTGTCATTCCATTTTTACTCTTTGTATCATGATCTTGTTTGGTTTTCCTTCTTTCCATTCGGCAATTCTATTTTGGTTTCTTTTCCTTTGTTCTTTAATTCTGCACCTTCTAACATCATTTTCACCTTATAATTGTCTTTTCCTTTTGCCTTTGTGAAATGAACCTTCACATCTACTTAACCACTTGGTTAAGTTAATGTCCAGTGGGGATTTTCCAAAGGTCTTCACTCTTAAATTCCTAAATTCTCAATCTAAGTAAAGTGTCACACCATAAAATGAACAATCCTAAAATCAAATCACATCATGTGGTATCAGAGCTTAGGTTCTTGAGTTTATTTTTCTTTGAGTTGATTGGCACTTTAAATTCTTTACATTCAAGCACCTTTAATTTCTTCTCTTTAAATTCAAGTACCTTTAATTCTTATCTTTACATTCTTGCAATTTAAATTTTCAGCCCTTTATTTTCTTGCAATTTTCATTCGACCATTTTAATTTCCATAGCCTTGTTTCACTTTTGGATTGGTATGTGTTGTGTCTTATTGTGTTCTTGCCTTTTTGCTTTGAGTCATATGTTCATTAGTGTTGTAGGAGTCCTTACTTTGCTTTTAATTTTGAAAGTTTGAGAAGCAATTAGAAACTTGTTTTAGTAGAAATAGATTTAAAGTTTCAAACAAAAAGATTTCAACAGTTCAATTATATTGAATCCCAAATTTTTTGTGAAAATTGGAGTTATTTGAAATTATGCATGATTAAAACTGTGGACATTTTATTTCCATAATTCAAAAACTAGTATAAAAAAAAGTGAAAACACAAATTTGAGGTATCAATTACTAAAGAAAAAACATTTTCCAAATTTAGATTCAACTTGATTGGAAAATTGATTTCAACCATTGTGGAATTGTTTATCCTTTTGCTTTAGCAATTTCTAAAGAAAAAGTTTCATTGCTAAAAGTTTTTTGTGTGCCTTTTTCTTGATTGTCTTTCTTCAAGTTTTGTCATAATCTCTTTCTCAAATTTGGTTTAGCTTTTCTTGCTTAAGCTTTTCTTGTTTGTCTTTTAATCCTTTTCCTTAAAGTTTTGTGGTGGTTTCCTTTAAGATCAAGTGTTTAAGGCTTTGACCTTTTTCATTTGAGAGTTTTCAACCTCAAGAAAGACCTTGGTTAAGGGAAGAAAATTTTCTTTGAGTTTTCTCTCCATAAGTGGCACAAACTTGAGAGTGTTTTTCTTACTAACTCATATTTCTCTAATTGTTTGTCACTTGTGAATTATAGCTCATACTTCTTCAGGAGAATCTTTTAAACCCCAATCTCCCCAAAAACCTTTCCTCATGGTTGAGTTGACGGTGACCAAAAGATCCTTAGCTCAAAAGGATGAAGAAATGAGACAAATGAAGGAGAGGCTCCAAAGACTTGAATCGGGCCATGATAGACCCTCAAGAGGAAGAAGATGGAATCAAAGGTGTGAATCAAGGAGTTATCACCAATATGGTAGCCAAGAAGAAGAGGAAGAATAGAGATTGAACAATTTTGAAGAGAGGCGCCAACATGTGTCTAAAATTTCTTTACCTTATGTTAAAATTCCTAGTTTTAGTGGGGAAGGTGATCCCAATATCTACCTAGGATGGGAGGCTAAAGTTGAACAAATTTTTAATGTACATGAGGTCCAAGAAGAACAAAAAGTTAAGTTAGCCTCCTTAGAATTTTTAGACTATGCCATGCAGTGGTGGCATAAAACTGTAATGAACATTGGACTTAACAAGAGGCAAGTCGTGGTCTCTTGGGAGGATTTAAAGTTATGCATGCGCAGTAGATTTGTTCTTCCACACTATAGGAAAGAGCTCTTGTTTTATCTCCAACGGCTTCAACAAGAAACACAAAGTGTGGATGATTATTTTAAAGAACTTGAAACAACCTTAACTAAAGTTGACATGCATGAAAGTGAAGAGTCTAAAATGGCTAGGTTTGTTAGTGGCTTGAGAAGGGAAATCCAAGATGTGGTAGAACTATATGAGTACATCTTTAGAAAAATTGGTTCACCTTGCCATCAAGGTTGAATCACAAATTTCAAAAGAAAACCCCTTTCAAAAATTCTCATAATGATGGCTACTACCACTCCTCTTGGAAAAATAAAAACAAGTTTCCTTCTAAAACCTTTCCCTCCAATTTTGTAAAAGAGTCCACTTACAACCCTAGGGATTTTAAACCCTCCACTTCAACACCTAAGTCACCCACCAAAACCTCAAGTAAAAAGTGTTTTAAATGTTTAGGTTTTGGGCACATAGCAGCCAATTGTCCAACAAAACAAACCATGATGGTTAAGGGGGGGCAAGTAGTAAGTGAACATAGTGATCAATCTTCTAGGTCTAACTCCCCTTCCCCTTCAAAAACCCTTAGTGATAATGAATGTGAAATACCTTGTGAAGATGACACCCATCATGGTTCTTTTTGTTAATGTGAAATACCTTGTGAATGTGACTTATTGGTAATAAGGTGAATGTTGGGAACCATTCCAAGACCTTCAGATGACACCCAACGAGAAAATATTTTCCATACCCGCTACCTTATCAACAACAAATTATGTTCCATGATAATAGATAGGGGTAGTTGTGCTAATGTGGCAAGTACAAGAGTAGTGGAAAAGCTTGTCTTACCCACTATCTCTCATACAAAGCGCTATAAACTACAATGGCTTCGTACCAAAGGAAAAATCATGGTTAATAAACTAGTCCTCATAACTTTTGCTATAGGAAAGTATAAAGATGAGGTTTTATGTGATGTTGTGCCTATGGAAGCAACATATATTCTTTTAGGAAGGCCATGGCAATATGATAGACAAGTTCTACATGATGGCCTAACCAACAAAATGACTTTTACCTTCCAAGGGAACAAGATTATTTTAAAACCTCTCTCTCCCAAAGAGGTTCATGAGGACCAATTAAAAATGAAAACAAAAAGAGAAAATGAAAAAGAGAAAGAAAGAAATGATAAACCGAGTCACATATCCACCACTAAATCAATCATGTTGACTGGAGCCATGCTACAAATTGCACCTCCAAGGTGTCCTTCTTCCTTATCTTTTTCATTACCAAAGGTTTCTACCTACACACCATCTTTGTTAAAGAATGTTAGGAATGATGTTCAAACATCTCCTAAAGTTTTCCACCTTCTAAGAGGATTTTCTTCAAAAAGATTTATCATTCCCAAACAATCTTTCCAAACATGGTCTGTATATAGAGTCCCATCTTTTGAACTCCTTAAGTTTAAGGAACATAAGTCTAGTTGATGTGATTTGACTTGAGCATAGACACTTTAATACACTTGAACACAACATTATATGTGAAAGAAGATAACAAATCAAGGTACAAATGAATGCTAAAACAGAATGCTAAACAGATTTGAACTCAAGTAAGCTTAAGGAATCATCAATGGAGACAAAGCCTTCCAAAATGATGATCCAAACTCAAATATGAGTGTTATCTCCTTGTGGACAACAATTGAAACTAGAATACCGAATAGAAATAGAAGATACACACTTAAACCGAACAGAATTGAACAAGGGTACAAGCTACCAAATGAAATCACAAAAGGAACAAGTTTAACCGATTAAAATTGAAGAATAAGGCAAAGGAAACAAAATGACTGATTGAAATTTAAGAAACAAGTGAAGGAAGATGACTTATGTAGTTGTAGCTTGGTTGGGAGATGGACACGCCACTTGGATGATGAAATGTCCAAGATAAGTGCAGATTTGCCGCCACTTGAAATGCTCCCAATGCATCACAAGATGAGATAAGGAATAGGAGAACAAGTCTTTCAACAATCACTCACAAATTGAGTATAGTTTCTTTACTTCAAAATTCAACTTTCAACTTGTGTTTACAATGACTAAGCACCTTTATTTATAGCTTTAGAGGGCTGAAATGAAAATGAAACAAATTCAGAATTCCCTCCCAAATGTAATTCAAATTCGGCGCCTAGCTAGACATGAGGAAGGTGTGACCAATTTTCTATTTTTGGCACCTCCTAATCTACTCCTACACCATCTCCTTAAGTCACGTGGACAATGTGACTTTATTTTGTACATTAATACTCCTTATTTAATATTCACACCTCCTAAAACTATACAAGAGTATTTACAAATAGAGACATCCAATGGTGCTCATTTATTTAATGCTTGGTCTTGCCCATCATGGGATGGACTTGGCCTTCTTGGCTTGGCCTTCTTGGGCTTGGGTTTGGGCCTCCATATTAAGAATACTAATAAGAAGAACTTCAAGTATTTTGGTCCTTGACCATTCCTCCTATTAATAGCATCTTTTTTATTCTCATCATACTCCCCAAGTTGGAGAGAATTCGCCCACGAATTCAGTACTCTTGCATAGAACAAAGTCAGTTTGCAATTAGATAAGAGAATACAAGAAGAAATAGACAAACTTGACTTAGCACTTTGAAACGTTGTGACTCGTTTTATCATGTACTTCTTTTGCTTTTTCATTTTCTCTTTTAATTCATATTTTTATTTGGTCCTCATGAACCTCTTGGGGAGACAGGGGTTTTAAAGTAACCTTGCGCCCTTGGAAGGAAAAAGACATTGTGTTGGATAGGCCATCATGTAAAACATGTCTATCATATTTCCAAGGCCTTCCTAAAAGAATATGTGTTGCTTCCACGGGCACAACATCACATAAAACCTCATCTTTATACTTTCCTATTGCAAAGTTAATGAGGACTTATTTGTTAACCATGATTTCACCTTCAGTACTAAGCCATTGCAATTTAAAAAGGCTTGATATGAGAGATAGTGGGTAAGTCTAACTTCTCCACAACTCTTGTACTAGCCACATTAGCGCAACTACCCCCATCTATAATCAAGGAACATAACTTGTTGTTGATAAGACAGCGGGTGTGAAAATTTTTTTCTCTTTGGGTATCATCCAAAGATTTCGGAATTGTGCTCAACATTCGTCTTATCATCAATAAGTCACATTCACAAGGTATTTCACAATCATGATCACTAAGGGTTTTCGAAGGGGAAGGGAAATTAGATCTAGATGAGTTATCACTATGTTCACTAACCACTACCCCATCATGCATATGCATATTTCGTTTAGAAGGGCAATCAACAGCGATATGACCATAGCCTAAGCATTTAAAGCATTTTTTACTTGAAGATTTAGTGGGAGATTTGGAAGTAGAAGGGGATGCACTCAAACCACTCCAAGAAATTTTTCTTTCCTTAACCAAGTCTCTCTTGTGGATTGGATGAGCTTCAAGTGAAAAATGCCAAAGCAAACCACACTTACTCAAAGAACAATTCACCACAAAAACTAGAGGAAACAAGAAAGACAAGCAAGAAAAGGTATAAGCAAGAAAAGCTAAACCAAAACAGAATTAAAAGAGATGACAAAACTGGAAAAAAATATTGAATGAAAAAGACAAGCAATAAAATAAGGCACACAATGAAAGGATAGCACACAAAGGAATCCTAAAGAATAGTACTAGAATAGATGAAGAAAAACAAAAACAGTGCTACTGGATTTTTTTTGTAGAATGTACGTGACTTTAAAGATTTAACAGGAAGTAGATAAAGCAAATTGTAATTTGAAATTTAAACCACAGTAAATTCAAGATGTTATCTAAAAATTGGCACTGGAATCACTCAAAAACAGTAAGCCAATTAATTCTGAATTTTCTAAAATCATTGTCGCATCACTGTTTTTCCAATGTCAGAATTCTACACTCTGTACGTATTTCATTTATCATTTTCTTTTTTGTATATTGAATTTTGCTATACTTTTTTTTTTCAATCTTTTGTAACACCTCAAACTACTTAAATCCAAAATTTCAGAATTTTCCAGTAACCACAGAAATTTTGATAAACCAAACAGTCAAATGCCTACAGATTTGAACCAACCAGATTTGATTATCCAGAATGCACACAAATGCCTACAGATTTAACATTGTGGGGATTTTTGTTACTTTGAATGCACAGAATTTAAATAATATACAGAAAACCAATTTAAATAATATAAACAAAATCGCACACCAAATACACTTAAATTAAACCAATTGACATTAAAACAAAATGAATTCATAGTTAAAGTTCAAACAACAACATTCACGGCTCCAACTATTACAACAAAACCTATTGCCCTAATACATGCTCAATTTTCACTTCTTCATGTTCAATATTCTCTTCAAAGTCCTCATTTCCAACTTAATTACTAGGACCACCACGCTTTCTTCTCACATATGCAGTTGGTCGCATGCGGTTCGCATTAGAAGATCCTCCTCCTGTAGTCCTCGCCATGTTCCTATGCATTTCATAAATGGCCTCAAATGAAAAAAAAAATACAATTTTCATATTGTCTTCCATATTAGCATATCCAGAACACTTTTGGATTTGTTTATCCGAAACACTCATAGCATATTATCTTCCAGATTTTCATATCCAAAACGTTTTAGGATTTCCGGATCCAGACGTGTTCACTCCTATTTTCTGCCTCTGGATCACAACATCCGGGAAACCTCCGGATTTCGATATCCAGATTCAACCTAAAACAAAAACAACTTTTGGATAACCATATACGGAGTGCACCAGTTTTCACGAAAAACTTGCCCTTCTTCTCCGATGAGCACTATCTTCTCCAATGAACCAGTACAACCAACCACCACTGTTGAACCAAGACAACCAACACCACAACTCTCACCCTTCGTCGCTGACTCTCCGTGTGTCGTCGTGCACCAAAACTCAGCTGTTGGGGAATGAACTTTGCACCTCAATCAACCCTAAGTCTTATTTTAAATGACTAAGGGCAAAATAGTTAATTCCTCTACAGGTGTTGTGATGTGATTTGATTTTAGATGTTTTCATTTACGGTGACACTTTTACTTAAGATTAGGATTTTAACAATTAATGGTGAGGACCTAAGGAAGGTTATCACTGGACACGAACTTAACCAAGTGGTTAAGTAAGTGTGAAGGTTCACTTCACAAAGGAAAAGATGAACAAATAAGATATGGTGAGAATGAGATGCAATTGCAGAATTGAAAATGGGCACAAGGTTAACATCATTGGTGGTCATGACCTCCCAAATGATGCACCATACTCGTGATTATGAGAGAAACTCAAGAACAACAAAGAATAGAAACTAAGAGACAAACACTTAAAATGGAATGGAGAAATGGAAGGAAAATGGAATGAGAAAACTTATGATGTATCTGGAATGCATTTTTAGACTTATGGATTGGTGGATCTGAAATGTATTTTTTGACTTATTGCGGAATACCTTGTCTAGAACCCTAAAAATTGTATTATGAAATCCTAAATCCGCCAAAAATATGGAACACCCAATCCGTAAAAAAAATATTACTTATGTTTTTCTCCGAAAGTATTGTCACCGCAGACACCACCTAACCACCACTAAGCCACCGAAAAACGAACCACCTCCACGAATCCACCAATAACACCCAATGCACCGTGACTCTTTGCACTTTGTTTGTTCTATTCATAATGATGGCAAAGAAAGAAGAAAGAAATAGTCATCATGGTATGTTGCGTTAGGGTTTCTAAACAGTCCCAAAGATACTTTTATAAATACACATGAATATAGGGTGCAAGAAGGAAAATGTAGGGGTGCAAAAAAAACACCCAATATACAAAGAAAAGTGTTATGGCATCACATATTCTACTTTTGGTAGTTCCAAATGCAACATTTTGTAAAAGATAACAAACAAAAGCATAAAAAATAGTGGCCTTCACAAAATTATCCAAAAATATAAGTTTCACAATCACCTTTTTCTCTTAGTTACAACCCATTTTAATAATAAAATATTATATCCAGTTCATAAAAAATATAAAAAAATAATAATAATTTAAAATAATAATATTATTATAAAGTGAAATGTGTAGAAATAACAATATCAAAATATTTTAATAACAAAATGTTATATTTAGTTCATAAAAATAAATATAAATAAAATTTTAAATTAAAATAATATTATTGTAAAGTGAAATGTGAAAAAATAACAATATCAAAATATATAAAATTCTAAACACTAAATGCTAAAACCTAAAAAATATTCAAATTTGATCTTACCAAAGTGGCACCAGCCAAATTTGAGAAACTCTACGTGAATGCAGAAAAATAAGAATAAACGAAACAGAATGCATCCATGAGGTACTATCAAAAGTAGCTACAGCGCTTCTAAGAAAACAATTGAACATGTGCAGTAAGGAAAGCATATCAAAAATTAGATTCAAGCAATGGCAGGAGACTCACACGATACAAATGCAGCCTCAAACTTTAGCAGAAAACGCACACTACTACCAATAAAGCAGCAGGAAACATGCATCCATAAACTAAAAGACAGTAAATATATACCAAAGTGCAGAACTCACCACAAATGCATTCAACGAAAACTCTGCCACAAATATGTGTCATTGCTTGCCATAGGTGCAACAATCAATTGGAGGAGCAGTAACAGTGCAGAATGAGTGAGTGTGTGTTTGAAGGGAGAAAAGATAGGTTCAAAAAAACATTGTATCCGTGAGTGGGTGAGGATGTGTGTATATGTGAGTGTGAATGTGGTGTGGGTCAAATGTCGCTACCACCATGAACGAAGGTGACCAAATATGATAACTGGAGCATTCAAATGAAAGTCATTCTTGGTTCTCAAGATGCATGGGAGGTGGTCGAAGAAGGTTTTAAAGCAGCTCAAAACAAGACGTTGAAAGAGGCGCGATCAAAGGATAAGACAATAGTATACAAGTTGTTTTGAGCCATTGACGACTCTGGCTTTGAGAAGATTGTCAGTGCAACTATACTTCAAAAGAAGCGTGGGACATTTTAAAAAAAGTGTTCAAAGGAGCCGACAAGCAAGTGCGTCTACAAACTCTTTGTGACGAGTTGGAGAGCTTGGAAAGCATGAAGATGATGGAGTCGGAAAATGTATTTGACTACATCACCCGTGTACAGACTATGGTGAATCAACTCAACCAAAATGGTGAAACGTTAACCGATACGCAAGTTGTGGAGAATATTTTGAGAACATTAACCGAAAATTTTGAGAATATTGTGTGCGTGGTAGAAGAGTCAAAGGACCTAGCGACACTCACGATCAACGAGCTCGTCGTTTCTCATAAGGCACATGAACAACGTAAAAAGAAGAAGGAGGAGGAAATACTCGAGCAAGCACTTCAAACTAAGACGTTAATCAAAGACGAAAAGGTACTCTTTTATCAAAATCGAAGTAGAAGGCATTGTCGTGGAAGTTGTGGAAATGGTCGCGATAGTCAAGGCAGCAATTATGAAGGGTATCATAGGGAGAAGGAAGAGTTGAGCCAACCAAATTGGCATGGAAGAGGACACGATCGAGGAAGAGGTGGCCGATCGAATTATTTCAACATCGAGTGCTACAAATTTCACAAATAGGGTCACTATGCAAACGATTTCAACTTTGACAAATGTTATAATTGTGGTAAAGTGGGGCATTTTGCAAAAGAATGTCGAGTCAATATAAAGATAGAAGAAACAACCAACCTAGCCTTGGAAGGAGAAACAAATGAAGGTTTTCTCTTGATGGCTCAAAATGAAGTCAACATTAACAATGACACTCTATGGCACCTCGACTCGGGGGCAAGCAACCATATGTGAGGTCATGAGTACCTATTCAAAACGATGCAAAAGATTGAAGATGGTCATGTGTCATTTGAAGATGCATCAAAGGTGGAGCTCAAAGGTCAAGGTACGGTTTACTACTTACAAAAAGATGGCTTACTTTAAGTATAGGGCAACTCATAGAGAAATTTTACTCGATATTTAAAAGATCAGCTACTACACGTGAAGAACAAGCAAGGGCGTTTGGTTGCTCGAATCTAGATGGCAAGAAATCGGATGTACAAACTGAATTTGAGAAGCATACGAGAAAAATGTTTGCGAGTCAACATAAAAGACAAGACATCGCTATGGCATCTCTATGGTCACCTACTTCATAGTAGCCTAAAAGAGTTAACGAAGAAGAATATGGTGCACGGGCTACCTAACATGGACTATGACGGAAAATTTTGTGAAGAATGTGTGCTCAGCAAGCATGTGAGAACCTCGTTTCAAAAGAAGGTTGCATATTGGGCTAAGCAACCTCTCGAAATGATTCATAACAGCATATATAGACCAATTTACCCTGAATCCTTCAGTAGTAAAAGGTATTCATTTCCTTTATCAATGATTTTCTCACGAAAAACTTGGGTTTATTTTTTGAAAGAAAAATCCAAGGCATTCGAGGTGTTCAAAAAATTCAAAGTGATGGTGGAGAAGGCAACTAATAGACACATCAAAGTTGTAACAATCTGATACAGGTAGCGAGTATACTTCGGCGACTTTCATGGAGTATTGCGAGGAACAAGGCATAAGGCAAATTCTAACTGCACCGTACACTCCTCAACAAAATGGTGTGACCGAGTGGAAGAACCGGACCATTTTCGACATGGTTCAGTCAATGCTCAAGAGAAAAAAGATGCCAAAGGATTTTTGGGCGGAAGCCGTCCAATGCACTATCTATGTGCAAAATCGATGTCCACATGTAAAGTTAGATTATCAAACACCACAAGAGGCATGGAGCAGACAAAAGCCAACATTTTGTTAGAATTGAAGGCCTTAAACAAGAGGGGGGTGAATTGTTTTTAAACGTTTTTCGCAAAGTTTGAAAGTATGAAGAAATTCAAAGAAGAATTACAGCCAAAGAAATGAAAGAACACAAGTTATAAAACAGTTTTAGTTGAATTCCAGAAATTCAACTGGTTGTTTCTGCGATTCAACCAGTTGTTTTTATCAACAGAATATAAAAAACAACTAAAAACAAATATAAAAGAGTTAAGGGAGAGAAAGAATCACACAAACAGTTTTATACTGGTTCACTTTTACATCAAGAGCTACATCCAGCAACCAGAAACCTTTGGGTATCCACTAAGTAATCAAAAACTAAATTACAAACACACAACCACCAAAGAAGTGATTTTGCTCCCCTCAAGAACACACACTTCCTTTGGAACACCCTCTGACTCTGTGAAAACCAGTACTTACAGAATTACAAATGAAGAAAGAAATAGGGATTGATCACACCTGGTACAAATCAAATCAAAGTACACAGCAAGTCCTACTTCACTCTTAAAAAAATATCCAAAGCCTTAAGCAATCTTGGAGAAAACTTGATTTCAAAAACTGATCTTGTAAGTGTTTATGCTAGGAGCGTAAAACAGAACATTTATACTCCAATTAGCAGTAGAAGACATTTATTTTAAAAGCCAAATCAGTTTCAAATCATTTAAAGCAGATTTAACTAACTTAACAGAATTTTGTTAAGAAAATTCAAAAAAACAGTCGGTTGTTTTGTCGAAATAACCGATTGAATTGGTTTGACAGCAAAGTTAACCAGATTCAAACCTGCTAAAACCAGTTTCAAAAATCCTAAGTATGACACAACCGATTGAAACGATAAAACAACTGGTTGTTTTTATGCTTCTACATAAAACACTCTTTTCAAAAAGATTTAAACTAAACCAGCTTTGTATTCTAACTAAGAGTGAATTAACAAATTCAAACTACCCCAGAACACACACAACTAAGCTACAATCAGCCTTCAAGCAATCCATAGAGATTTGAAGCCATCAAAGCTCTTCTTCAACAAGTTTCTCATCTAAAAGTGTTTGGTAGTGTGGCTTATGCACACGTACCAGATCAACGAAGAACGAAGCTCGAAGACAAAAGGAAAAGGTATATTTTTATTGGGTATGTGAAAAGACAAAAGGATTCAAGCTACTTGACCCGATAAGCAAGAAGGTGATGGTGATTCGTGATGTGCAAATAAATGAAGCAATTGAGTGGGATTGGGACAATTTTTCGGAGGTTATCATCGAAGTTGGAGAATCGTCAATTGTTGCACCGACAAGTATACAAAATAATTTTGAAACTACCGATTATGAAGATGAACCACGGCAACCCAAAATGTGAAGTTTGCAAGATTTGTATGATTTGACAAATGAGGTACACCTTGTATGTCTTTTGGCATATGCTGAAAATATCAGCTTTGAAGAGGAGGTGCGAGACAAGAAGTGGCAAACTGCCATGGATGAGGAGATTAAAGTGATTGACCGCAACAACACATGGGAGCTAACAGAATGCCAGATGGAAATCAGCCTATTGGTGTGAAGTGGGTATTCAAGAAAAAGATAAATGCTCAAGGCGAGATAAAGCGGTACAAGGCGAGATAAAGCAGTACAAGGCGCGACTCATTGTGAAAGGATACAAACAAAATGAGGGAATCGACTACGACGAAGTGAATGCTCCTATTGTAAGAATGGAGATTTGATTGCTCATTTCCCAATCGGCTCTATTTAAATGGTCAATATTTCAAATGGATGTCAAATCGACATTCTTGAATGGTGTGCTTGAAGAAGAAGTCTACATCGAACAACCACCTGGATACATGAAAATTAGAGAAGAGAAGAAGGTGTTAAAATTGAAGAAGACACTTTACAGGTTGAAGCAAGCACCGCAAGCATGGAATACTCGTATCGATACATATTTCAAGGAGAACGAGCTCAAGCAATGTCCTTACGAGCAAGCCCTTTACACAAAAAAGAGTGAGGTAACGTGATATTTGTTGTTCTTTATGTTGATGATCTCATTTTTGTGGGTAACAATGATGAGATGATAGAAGAGTTTAAGGGTACAATGACATGAGAATTTGAGATGACAAATTTGGATTGATGAAGTTTTTCTTTGGTTTGGAGGTTAGACAAGAAGAGACGGGTATTTTTGTATCACATGAGACATATGCAAAAGAGATTTTGAAGAAGTAAAAGATGGTAAATTGCAACCCGATATCAATACCAATGGAAACGGGTGCAAAAGTCTCGAAGTTCGATGGAGGAGAACGTGTGGATACGAGTAGATACCGGAGTTTGGTAGGAAGCCTTCGCTATATCACATCCACAAGGTCAAATCTTTCATTAAGTGTCAACATTATAAGTCAGTTCATGGAGGAGTCGGTTTACTCACATTGGAAGGCGTTGAAGTGAGTCCTGCGGTACATCCAAGGTATTGTATCACTCGGGGTGTTTTACTCGAAAGCAAAAGATTACAAGTTGGTTGGTTACTCTGACAGCGATTGGTGCAGAGACATAGACGATAGAAAAAAGTACATCGAGATATGTTTTCTTTATGGGCAACACAACATTTTCTTGGCTTTCAAAAAAGCAACCGATCGTGATGCTATCAACGTGTGAAGTTGAATATGTGACAGCATCTTGGTGTGTATGTCATGCGATATGGCTTAGAAACTTGTTGAGCAAGATGAAGCTAAAGAAACTAGGTGCAACTGTAATTCAAGTTGACAACAAATCAGTAATTGAGTTTCCAAAGAACCCAGTGAACCATGAAAGAAGTAAACACATTGACATTCATTTTCACTTTATTCGTGGTCATGTGAAGAAAGGAAGTGTGGAATTGGTGCATGTGGCAAGTCAGGATCAAGTTGCAGATATCTTCACAAAACTGCTACCGAAAGTATTTTTCGACAAAAACAAGAAGATGATTGGCATGATGGATGGTAGAAACATTTAAGTTTATGGGGGAATTTTGTTGAAAAAACTTTAAATGTTATTTTGTGGGTTTTAAATTAGAAGTTAGTGAAAAATAAAAGAATGAGAGTTTCGATAAGTGAAAGGCCAAGAGTTGTTAATGGAGTTTTATGGCCATAATAAGATTTTTTTTTTTTTTGTTTTAAAAGAGCTTGTTAATGCCTATAAATAAGTTGTTCTCTCAATTGTAAAAAACACAACAAAAAGATATAGAACAAAGACATAGAAGAATAGTGGTTTTTTCATAAACTAAAGTAGTGTGTGCGTTAACTTTGACGAAACCGGTTACTATTACAAAGTGAAGAAGAAAGTATTATTGGCAATGGTGTGACATAGTTGTGATGAAACACGATTTAATCTCAGGAGAAGGAGGATGAGGAGGATGAGGAGAAGGAGGGAGAAGAAGACAAGGGATAGTGGTTTGGGTTTCTCTTTAGGTTATTTATAGCATTTCTCATAACATAAATAATATACAACTTCTTGTGGCATTTATCAAAGTGAAGAGAATACAAAAAGTTAAGATAAGATATTAAAAATTAAAATTTAAATCTAATTCAATTTTATAAAACTTGTTTATAAAGTGAGATTTTCATTCATTATATATTATAAATGAAATATCTATTATGTCACTAGTGAGATCTTTAATATAGGATAAAAACCAAACACAGTTGACAAAAAGCCATAGAGCTGGTCATGCTTCTATTTACACTATGGCACAGTACAATGACCCTCTTCAAGATATGATAATAGAGTGAATGAGATATGGCTCTTGTTAAATTTGTAAGAGAACCATTTTCAGCACTTTACATAGCTTCTAGTATTTCACTTTAAAGAGTTTGATACTTTCCCTACTAAAAGCAAAATACATTTATTCAATACCATTAAAAGATAAAAACATTCATTTAGTATTTTTTTAGGAGTGTTTGAACCGTCTATAACATAAAAGATTTGAACCGTCATAAAAAAGTGTTTCATTGCATTGCATTAGTGAGTGTAAAGGTAATTTAAGTTTTGAACATTTTGCTCAGGCAATGCTTTTAAATTGAATAGTGTTTTGGATTGCTAGCTTTACTGTGTGTTTTCCATTTAAAAAACTAAAAATGATAGTTTCAGCAGAAGGTTGTACCTTGTTTTTTACTAAATAAACACTGGTTGTGGGATTTCAAAAAGAAATGTTATACATTATTAAGGTTATTTTCAACATTTATAATGGACTAATATAATAAATTTCTTTATCAATCGATGAATTTAAAACTTTCAAACTCAATCAAAGTTGGGCATAAAAACCTTCATAATGCTTCCTGAAAATGTTTCTGAAGGATATCAAGGCACTTATTGGTATGCCATCGGTTAAAGGGCCAATTTTCTTGGCCTTGGTCAACTTAAAAACCAGTATTTTATGAACAGACATGGAGAAATCTCGTTTACACAAGTTCCGAAACCTACTCCAGTCAACATCAGCCACATTACCTATTTAAATGGAAAGTAGTTGTATGATACAAACTTCTATGATTATTTAAATTATGATACATAATCCACAGTGGATACAAGAATTTCTCGTTAAGTGAGAAGCAATTAAAAATGAGTTTGAGTTATATAATAATAGAAGTATTCCCTATTAACATGCCTAGTGAGAATGGCTCCAGAAACGATTCTCAAATCTCAAAGAATGGAACAGTGAAAGCACTAGGAAAAGACTTTGGTGGATTAATAGATAACCAAGGAACGATGCTGTCATCTTTACAATTATCAATAAAAATAAAAATAAAATACATCTGTGCTTTAAAAGAACTATATGCCTCAATCAACTAAATATTGAAAACTTTGAGGCACAACACCTACAGCATCTAATAATCAGTTCAACAGGTTAGGATTCACCAAGGACTACAATTCACACTGACTAGAAGTCCGGGTAATACCACATACAGGATTACTCCCATAATATACATACATGCCACAATTACCATTTGGAGGATGTTCCTTTGAAGAAGAATGGCTGACCCTTTTGGACTGATCAATTCTTTGTATTTTCTCAACATGGCCCTTTTCAGGTAACACCCTGGTAACTGGCCTACTATGTGAAAACTTCATGTGGGACTTTTCTGGGGTGTAGTTGAAGATAGATGAAATTGGATCCATGTTGCATGAATCACCATAGTCTACAGTGCTGAAGGAGTCCCTGGTGCTCTCAGTTGTGAAAGAGGCCTCATCTGAGCTTGTGAAAAGGGACCAGTCGCTTGATGTGGCGTCTGAAAACTCCTGCCTGACGTTTTCTGCATAAGTTTGTGTCACTGGCACGGCATTCCTATTGGTGCTCTTTCTAAGGAAGCCACTAGTGGTGTCAACAATGCGAGTCACCATTTCCGACCTGCCATTGGGTGATGCCTCTGGGACAAAAAACTGGCTGCTGCCATGCCTGCCATGTCCGGGTTTAGGCTTCTGCATTTCCATTGGATTGTGCTTTGAAGCATCATAAGCTGATTGCTGTGTGGCTTTCCCGGTATGTTTTACTGGAGGACGTGGACAAGACCTACCAACAATTCAGCAGTTTTAAAGCCTGAAAAAAGCATATATACAGGCATGCAATAAAAGAAAGATGCACTGAAATCCATAATGAATGGACCAAGATAACAATTCATCAAATCCCAGAAATATGATTATGTACCAGATTGAGGAAGAATCGGTAAAAGAAAAATGTATTCTTATGGGACTTAAAACAAGTAACATATATGCAGCAACAGAATGCTAGAATATGATCAATCTAATTAACTATCAAGCCCTCTCTTATACTGCAAGTGTGGCTTTATTAGATAACAACCTAAAGTAAATGGAAGAAATAAGATTAAATAATAACATCCCAAATTAAGTGCACCTAGATACTTTCTTCTCTAGCTTGAATTCACATTTTGAATTTTTCTTTCTTTTATTGACAAAGGAGGGTAATTTGCTCAGAAGGTAACACTTGTAAATACAACAATAGAACCAAGTTTATTAGAATGAGCATATTAAATGCCAATGTACTCAGATAAAGCAAAGAAAATGACAATAACTGTGCCACCATCTAAATCTACCTCATGTAGAATAAGATATATGCTCCTTCTGACATGACCTGATTAATTAGCACAGGCTGAACCTGTTAAATGTAAAAAGACAATCACAGAAAACCAAATGAATTATAAACATTTGAGCAAATTATTAGCATGAAACATAAGATAATACGACAAAAATACATATTTGTAGTTTGTTTACTTCCCTAGATCCAACGGAAATGCAGAACATACTCATTATCATAGCAATACGTCTTTCAATACAATGATATCAATATTCAAGAAAGTAAGAATTCAACAGAAGAGTCTAAAGTGGAAGTTCTGTTTAACTCATTGAGTTAATGTTGAAGCTCCTGTTAGGAGTCCGGAAAAAAGGGAAAATTAGTTTGGATAGTTAGAACAATTACTTATTTAAAGAGGGTCAATTAGATAAATAGGGAAAGGAGTGAAAAGTAGGAAAGGACCGTTCAGAATATCAGATTTGTTAGAAAAGAGAAACAGTTTGAGATGAGGAAACCCTTGGTAGAGAATGAATGCAACATTCCTATGCTTCAACCCGTAACTTAGGCTTTTGAGCTAGTTTCCTAGATCATGGGAATTACAACCATTAGATTTCCAACTACATAATTCATTGCATTACCTCAGTGTCATCTATCCTGAACCAATTGCCTTGCAAATCTTTTACATATGAAACATAGTGTCCAGAGAAAGATGCATTTAGTGTGTCCAGGTGCACAACAACAGCATAAAGCATGTAAAGTGGTGGGATATCACCCGTCCCAGTCATGAAAGGAATCATATCCAGCATTTCGGGAAAAGTTATACACTTGTTAATTTTCCCGTATCTTCCTTCCTGATGATACAGAAACAAAATATTCTGAAGAGTCAATATATAGAAACTAAGGGAATTTGAAACATAATCAGGTACCTAAAGTAAACATCCAAAAAACAATAATTATGAAATGAACTACAAATGAGATAATTTAAGACTGATAGTTTCAAGGAACTCAACAATGGCTAGCAGATTCATGTATTGCTTATGTAACCTCACAATTTGTTGGTAATGACCAAATTAATGTGAAGTTTTTCATCTTTAGAATTATTTGCAAGTGACATTAACCTAAGATTCTTGAGATAAACCATATTAAGACGTTGTACCAAAAAAGAACAATTAAATAACCAAATTTTGGAGACTACTACATCTATATATAGCATGGGTGGTAATAATGCTAGCCTCCAAAAGATCCGAAAAGACATGAACTTTAGAAAGTCCATGAGCTAGGCACCAAAGATGCCAGCCATAATCTACTCCACAACACTCCTAAAGAAGCCAAAATTCCTAAACACCTTGAAAAATCCAAGCATCTTTCTCCAACTATATGCACCAAAGAATGGCAAAACTGCACAGTCCAACAGATCCTTAACCTCTATTCTTTCATACCCTTTAAAATGTATTGTCAAAAGGGTTGATTCGTTTCTTCTTCCATACCATTTAAAACTTGTTTTCAAAAGGGTCTGTGGAAATCGGTCAAACCAACCCATTCACAAACAAAAAAATTCCAATTCTACAAAGAAGTAACTCTATATATCTTAGTAATACTTTTTCTTTAGAATATGCCAATTCATGTCTTGAGTAACCAACCTTAATCTATAAAGTGAATGACTGTAAAGACCAACCAAGCCATAAGTAGCAAAAAGAGAGCAAGACAAACAATGAAGTCAAGCTTCCCAAGCAAGCAAAAGATGAACTGCAATAGAGAACGACCTTAAAAGAGCTATAAGATACCTGAAATCTCTTCAAAACTATAGTCAAGATATTAGGAGCCTCATGTATGCTCAGTTGCTTTCTAGCTCGAACATATGCTGTGCACCTAGTTTAAAATGTACAAAAGAGAGGTGAGAGTCTTTTAAATTGGAAGTGAAAATTCAAACAATGCTCTTTGTTTTTCTCACTTTCTTCACGTTCTTTAATAATATATTAACCAACTAAACCACAGAATAGAAATACGTTAGATCATCAAACCTTCCACATCTGTACATATTCTCTCCATCCAAATCTTCAGGGGAAGTAAACTGAGTCAGTGCATCTTCCAGTGACTCAACCCAACCTAATATCTCCAGCGTCAGGTCCATAATGTTTTCATACCTTTCTGATTCATGATTACAATTCAAACACTTAACCTGTAGACATTAAATTCGACTAAGCCATCAAACAAATGTAATACTAAGATCACTGCTGTCTAATACTAGACAGAGGTAACAAAAAAATAAGAATACGGGATGAAGGGATGCAAACCTTGGATTGAAGACGACCACCAAAAGTATGTTGTATGAAAGTTGTTTCTTGTAGTCTAGGATCAACCTTTTTCTCACCACCAAGTCCCTCCAGGCATATAGATTGCATTGATGCAATTAGAAGCCTATATAAACAATGCATTTAATTTATCATTAGCTAAGCATTCAGCATAGAGACAACAAGCTAAATATATAAAGGAAATTAGTGTTTGCGTGAGTGTTGAGAAGAAAACTTAGTGCTTATATTAACTAATAATTCTAAAAACTAAAGTAAAATAATCTCAAAAGGACCTCAAAAATTCATGGGCATCTTCCTGACTTCCTTCCCCCATTTGACAGTTAATGCTCCGCATATGCCAAAGTATCCTACTAGGGGATAGAGGAGCCCCATTTTCTCTTAAAATCATTATGTGTTGCTCTAACTCACACATGAGACACCAATCTTTGGCACAACCTGGCATTCAATGAAAAATAAGACAATATTCAAAAAATTGTCTTAAAAGCAAATTGAGTCTTGACTTTTGTCTCAGTGAAAAGATAGAGAGAGAATGTCTAAATACAGGATTTTGAGTGAGATCTATAAAGCAGATAGACGACTAAAGGCTTTGTAGAAGTCAAGCACTGCAAGACAGCATTCGCATAGCAACTGCAAAATAAAGAGATGAAAAAAGAAAGTTCACAATAATTCAGAATATACCAGAAAAGGAACCATAAATGGATTTTCCAGAAAATGTATCTTCAAGTGAATCGAGCCTCATATTTTGAAATTCAAGCAAAATGAAAACAAAAGGTAAATTGAGACAATTCACATACAAAAGTTACCTTGAAATGGGAAGACCTCCCCACTTTCAAAACTTGTATTGGTTGTGACCACCATAATAATAATAATAATAATAGTGATAAAAATCTAATTGTTGCATAAGGTATAGCACCACTTGAGAAATGATAAAAGTTAATATCTATCTACTATTTAATCTACAAAACATTCAACATTTCTTCCTATTTTATCACAAATCACAATTATAGTTTTAATGTATTGTGCTAGTATTACCTGTTCCCACAATTTAAGAGGCCCCTGGGGCATATGCCAAAGATATCACTTTGGAAAATCTTTACAAATTCATCATAAGGAAACAACATCTGAGACATGATCAAGACACCAATTAGTAGTAAGGGCATCATTTTCTAACTTGTGGCTATAGTAAATTGTTTCAAGTAGGACAGAGGGAATTGAAATTTCTAGGCATCTACACAAATCTGACCTTTATCTTCTTCACCTTCTTGAACCTTACATCAATGCCTTCTGTAGAAGCTAGAGGGCAGGGTTTGGTTGATTTCTTCAAACCCATCATTTTCATAATTCCAGTACTAGCAGCTCCGTTGCTAACATTACTATGTAAAGGGATGCTATCACTGGTACTAGCAAGTTCTGCGTAATTAAAATAAATTTGTATTAACATAGAATCAAGACTGAACTCAAGTTATAGGAAACATTGACATTAAAACAACAAATATGGGAAAAAGATATCTTAAACACTAACTTGGTTCATCTGCCGCTTTTTCTTTGTTCTCTATTTCTGAGCAACAAAAATCTGCAGATATCTTTGATGTTGACTTTGGTGATTTAGAAGATTTAGTCTTGGGAGTATGCATTGCTTTTTTAGCCTTCATACTTCCTTTGATTGTCATTTCAGAAGAGCGTTTGTGTTGTGCTGCTTCCTCAGAACGATAACTTCCCCCTTTGCCTACATTTACACCTTTAGTGGTGATATCTGTATGAAATTCATCTACAATGTTGTCATTATTTGGGCGTACAAATTTGTCTCTTGTCACAAATGCATTTCCATACTGATTTTGATGGTTTTCATCCTCATGAATTGTAGTTCTTGATGCATCGAGTCTGTTAATGTAAACTCCAAAGCCACCAGAATTGACATTTGAAATTTCTTCCTCTAACACAGAATCATTGCTATTTCTTGACTGCAGCAACATTAAAGTATCATGATAAGAGATTTAGCATTGATTAATTTACAAATGTATGCCAATTGGATATTAAAGTAAAACAAGTAAACCTTCTGTCTCATAAATGCCTCCTTTGATACCACACTTGGGAGAGAACAGGTGGCTTTATAATCAGAAGACTCATATATAGACCCATTATCTCTTCTCCGTGTTTCTCTGTTGGGTTTATGGGAAGTTCTTTCAAAGGTGGAAGGTTGAAGATTATTAAAAAGGGAAAAATCAGCGGTAGCAGGAGCAGCAGTGGCAACCAAAGGGTGAACAAAATTGTCCATAGGTACACTCTCCCTTAAAGTCTGCTTCAAAGTGGGAGATAACAACTGGTTGCTCAAATTTTCATAAAGATAACTCCCATGACCAAATTCCTCAACTGAAACAGCCATAGGAAATGAGCTTGATTTATGAGGTTCCAGTTGCTGGCATTCCTGCTTGTGAACTAGCCTCCAATGGATTATTTGACAATTTCCAGAGCTGCAAACCACTTACAGCTCAAATTTTGAGAAATAATCTAAAGGTCAAAACACAATAACTTCCCCAACATTCATGTTATAGAAGAAAATTAATAAAAGAACAGATAGAAGAGTTGCTTAATATTACAATATAACCCGTCTCACTTATTCTTCTTCCAAATCGGAACGATAAAATTTAGTCATTCCACTTTATTTCCATTAGTTAAACCCTTGAAGACTCTTAAGCAAGAAGTCATGTCACGAGAGATCAACATAAAGAGTTGTTCTGACAAAGGTTCCCAATTAGTAAATTGCCAATGCCACAACCAATTAAAAAACTAGCACATTTCACAGGCCAATAACTAATTTTCATAACCATGGTTAATTTCATAACTAGAGAAAACTGATCAGATATTACCTATCAGATAATTAATTGACCACAACTCTTAAGGTAGAGTATTCTTCATTTGGAGTGGTATAAAATTTCAATCTACTAGCAGACATGTATTCTTAATCCCAAGGCAGATATTGTGATAAGAATTCAAACAATGATTCATCAGAAATTAATAAAGAAAAAAAATATAGGGCAAGAAAAATAGGTCAGCAGCTAAAATAAGTTCAAAGAATTACCAATATCTAACAGATTTGCATTTGGAGCATCGAGTTCTGGCAGGAGCAGAGCACCTAGCACACTCATGATGTTCATTTTTTGAAGCAGACTCTGGAGGAATTACATCGGCCACAGCCATTTTTTCAACTCTTAGAGCTTCTTCAGCAGCCAAATGGGCAAGCAAATTTATTCTGTCTCTCTTCTTAGTAGTTTCACTCCATTTTCCAAGCAAGATGTAAGCCACCAAGGGAAGCACAACAAGGACCAGAAACAGGACGGGTATATCAGATTCTCGCGGTTCGAGCATATCCCCACAAGCATACTCATGTCCAGTTTCCTCCCAAAATCACTAATCAGAATATCATCCTCTAAAAGTCCAAGTAAACGGCATCCGAGTAAACAGCAACTTCAAGTGCAGTATAACTCAATCCCCACCATTCGAACCTGTCAAGTGTCATCTACTTAAATTTCATGGTCTGAGGTTTCTCCATAGCAAATCAAATACTAAATTAATGTTCTAATTCTTAGCACTGTTATAAGGCATTCACTGATTTACTTATAAAGTGAACCTTATTCATAGTTTTCACCCAAGCATATCCTTAGAGGGACTAAGGCATTATCTGTACATTATATTGGAGGAGCAGATGCCTCAAGTTTGCAATCATGTTGCTCGGCAGATACAGTTGTGAAAGCATGACTTTAGATTAATTATATCAGTTCATCTAATTCCATACAAAAAAAACAGTGTGGATAGTGTTAACCAATCCTTATTTGAGTAACCTAAACACCTACCTAGTTTGACACTACAACATGGTGTAATGTAAGTCAGGCTTGGTCAATCTTTTACAGCAAAGAAAAAACTGATTCAAAAGGAGTAGCCAAACTTGCTCATCATAAATATCATGTCATCATAGTTTGCTTGAACATTAAACTTCCACATAAAAGTGGAACAAATTTAACTTCAAGAAGAAATAGAGGGCAATTGCTTTAAAGTTTGGCAGGAAAATCAAACAGCCAACATAATTGTCATGTTCATCATCCAGTAAAGCAAAAACCAGACAATGCACATATTAGATACCATTTCACTAATATACATAGATGTCATCAGTCAAAGAGCAATGATGGCATAGAACAAAGCAATAAGCATGTCAAAAACTCCTCACCTTTGTGTGCCCACTGCCCCAATTTTATATTCAACAAACACCCATTTAGGGGAAAAAGACCCAACCAACAAGTGAACAACCCCCTTCTACAGTGATATAGAGAGAATGGGACAAACCCCTCCACCTAAAAAGATGCTTACACCAAAAGAAACTCCTGAACCACCTTAATTATTTCTCTTTCTCCATAAACTAATTTCAACCCCATAAAAACAAAAAAGAAAGAAAATATCATGTTCCACACATCTGCAGCAGAAATAAACCTAAAAAATTTTAAGATTTCCAGAAAAAATGAGACTAAAGCCAGGAAAAAAAAAACAGTGTAGTTTTTCCCAATCTGAGATTCAAGTACTAGAAATCAACACCAGCAAACAATGTCACACAATGCAAGTTGAAAACTTTGAACATACCCTCAACACAGATAAGAAATCTGAGCAAAACCCACCAACACTTCACCTCTTTACTCTCTTCACCCTTCAAAAGATTCCTTGATTCCCTCCTCAGCACACCTTCTTCTTCACTTCACAACTTGGCACTCTTACCACCCTTTTCTTTAACATTTTAGGAAATACTACCCTGTTCCTGCTCAGCACCAAAGCTCCATAAGGTCCCGCCACGTGGCAGCACCGCACCCCTTTATTGTCACATAGCTCTCTCCACCGTCTATCACTGTGTGGGACCACTCCGATGATGTTCCCAATGATTTGTCCCGGATGCCACGTGTACGGGTGATGCATTAATACGAGTATAATTGTTGGTCAGAGTGGTCGAATTTTGAATTGTCACAAAAAATATATTATTTTATTCAACTTTTTTGATCTGAGACATGTGATGTGACAGAGCCGTGACAGTCCTTGCTCCGAATATTACAATGTCAGTGGTAAGAGACTTTGAAATTGCGAAAAAAAAAAATCTAAGAAATTAACAATAACTTTTACATCATTGTTAAAATTTGTACATAGGAACATGTGGTTGTAATTATTGTAGTTTCAATGTTTGATAATTTTGATTAAGAAAAAGAAAATCAGATCTAGATCATCTATTCTATTTCAAAGACTAGTGATGAGTCTTTATTATATGTTATTTTGGGTAACCTAAGTTCTTGATTAAGAATAATTGTCTTGATTAAATAGTTCACTTTTTAACTTTCTATATTTTATAATGATGATTTTCTAAAATTCAACCTACTTTTAAATGTAGTTATTCGTTTGCATAAAAAAAAAATAAACTATGAGTTTATTATAGATTTTATACATATAAAAGATTGACAAAAGAAAGAAACTATTGGTATATCGTAGATTTTATGCATATAAAAGATTGACGAATGTGTATGATCTTATCTAAAGATTTTGAATTTAAATTATTAAAATGCAATGGTGTTAAACTTGATAGAGAATGTTTTGTCGTTCTCGATATTCTATTGATATTCAATTGTTCTCAAGTAACCTTTTTAAATTGATCTAACAATTTAATTAAAATGATATATCTGACATATTTTTATTGGTTAATGATGTAGAAACTTGTATTATAAATTTATCAAAATTACTTTTTTAGTATATAGTACTTTCCAGTTAATTATTCACTACTTGTTCAATTAAGAAAGTATTTACTCATCTTCAGAATCATCTATAATAGAAATTAATTTATTATTTTTATATAATTAGGAATTATTTAAAAGCATATCAAGAAAATCTATACACAAATTATTCCTTTTATTTTATTTCCAATAATATTATAATTCAAAAATCACATGAAAAACATATTATATAAAAAAAACCATTATTTAACTAAAAGAAGACTTCCTAGTATATATTATTATAGATTAAAACTATATAGAATATCTCGTTATATTAAATTGTATACTTATATGAATTATATAATGTCATAAATATAATGAATAAATCATATAAAAGATAATAGTAAATATATGTTATTTCGTATATTTAAAATTAAATTAAAATAAAACAACATGATAGTGTGAACACATGTGCACACTCAGAGTACAATAATTCTTCCTCATTTTAATAATTTATTTATTTTATTTAATTGTATGTTATTATAGTTTAAAATTATAATTTTAAACAGTTATGTATATTTAAAAGCTTAACTTGATTTACTTTACAAATTTTACAATTAACTTTGTTCAAATTCATGAAAACTTTGTACAAATTTACGTTACAATAGTTATGTCAGTTTTTAAAATATTTGTATATTTACAAATTATTACAATTAAAATAATAATAAGGTAACATTTTTATATTTTCAATTTTTATAAAAAAACCATTAAATACAAAAAAATATATGCATAATTTGATTTTAATCATTTATGATTTTATAAATCATAAATGCATTAAAACGTATCATTTATTATAAATCATAAATATATTTCAATATATCATTTATTATAAATCATAAATATTTTAAAACATATTCTATTTAATCTCAAATTCATTAACTTGTTGAATAATTTGCCACAAATTTAGAAAACTTGAGAATTTAAAAAAATTTAGTAGAATATTTAGTAATTTAAGTTTCTTATGCTAAATTTTTTTTAAAAAAAAAAATTGTTAACTTTTGTGTTCAAATAAACTCCTTGTTATGAAATTTATTACTTTTTTGTGTAATAAAGAAATCATATTAATTATATTTTTAATTATCAATAGTTTTAACAGAAACATTGCTGTCTCTTAAAATTAGAGGTAGAGATAAAAGTTACAACTTTTATAAAATTGAAAAGATAAAAAAAAAAAAAAAAAAAAAAAAAAAAAAAAAATAAAAAATTAAAAAAGAGAATGTAAAAAATAAAATAAAAAAAATAAATAAAAAAAATAAAAATATTTTTTTTTTTAATTTT
>Ga0123342_1000550_pt1 | contig 59836 bp, 31 predicted proteins | sample Turbeawhitnodule_FD_89960 | JGI IMG/M metagenome (GOLD analysis project Ga0123342, IMG submission 89960) | Root nodule microbial communities of legume samples collected from Mexico - Turtle bean Mexico white nodule | ecosystem: Host-associated > Plants > Roots > Nodule | place: Mexico: Nepantla... | reverse complement strand
CCTCACGCCGAGACTGCCAACTCGTGCGTGGGACTATATATTTTGGGTGGTCCGATAGCGGGTGGCACGATAGGCCCAACACAAACACTCGCTAGGATAGGCTCGAAATGGCTCTGATACCATATTAAGAAGTGGACTTTAAGCCTAACTCAACCCCATAAAACCGGTTCATGAGGTTGAGGTTTGCACCCACTTATATACTATGAAAGGCTCTAATCTCTAGTCGATGTGAGATCTCCAACACACCCCTCACGGCGAGACTACCTATGACTTATTTATTTTTAATTTATATGTTCAAACTATATATCATAAATACTTTTCATTAATTATTTTATTATTATTAAATTAATATTATTATTTACATTAAATAAAGAAGTTAAGTATTGTTATAGAAGAAGTATGATGTAAAAGTAATTATTTTGTTCATTAGTCTCACACTGGTTAGAAAGTTGAGGTTAAAGACAATTTAAATATAATTTTTCCTTTATCTTTTGAAACATTTTTAAGGACAAAATCATTCTAAGTTCTAAAGTGGACAATACCTCATATGCGGTGATTAACCCTAATAATGTTATTTTAACGAACTAGATATCGAAATATTGATAATTATTTAAATGCATTTTTTTCTTTCGCGTCGTTTGTGGAATGAAAAAAAAAATATCCTTATTTCCTTAATCTTTGATTGAAATGTTTATTTCAATACATCCAATAGTCTCACATCACTTACAAGTTGAAATCTACATCTTCATTCCTTAACCCTTTAAGACGCTTTTTAAATTATTTACTCTAACGAACTTAAAATTCAAATAATAATCCAAATTTTTTATATATTAATTAAAAAATATAATTATTTTCTTAAATGAGAATATATATAATAATAAGTTATATGTTCTATGCTAAAACTTATATAGTTAGTAATAAACTATAAAAATAAATAAAAAGGTGAATATTAATTATCTTATGTTATATTGGTAAATTAAAATAAAAAAAGGTGTTTTATACTTATTGACACAAAATAAATGTTGAAATTTCTAACTATAATTAATTTATGATTTGATGAAGATATAAGAAATATTCTTTTGGACAAAATTTAATGTAGTATTATAGTCATTCTTGATGTAATTCTCTAATTAAATTTAAAATTTAGTTTTGATAATATGCAAATGCATTTAATAAAGTGTAAATTATTACAGTAAAACTTTAAATTTGATTAGAAAACAATATGAACAATAAGGTGTAAAGTTTGTCCTATTTTTTCTTTAATGAAACCTTTTATTGTGAACATTAAAATGGTCAAAATTTTCAAAACTAATACTATAAAAATATTGTTTACTCAACTAATAAATAAAAATATTAATAAAAGGTACATTGGAAAATATTTAAAATTAAGGTGAATTATATTAATATTTTTTTATTTTTTATCTAACAAGTGATAAATACAATGAAGAATTTACCCTTTTTTCTTCTTCTTTTTCAATTGTTATTTGAACAATTTCACCCACAACATTTGTACAATTTAGTATTTTAACTCTATTATCTTTCTGCTTTTGGATACTTGTGGAGTAAAGAAAAAACTGATAAAAACATTAAAAAAAATGTTCCAACAAACAAAAAAATGTAAAAAAAATACCTATTTATAACCATTAAAACTAGGAAAATTCTCCCTCCACCTCAATGCCTTCCCCATCACCTTCATATTAATTCCAAAAATTTGATTTTAACATTTTTAAATTTTTTAAATAATCCTAAATAAAACATAATCACTATACATCACTTCTTAGCTGTAGTAGTGTTTGAGAGAGCACTTCTGAAAAAATTTATTATATTCAACGTTCCAAAAAATGTGAAGATAATTTTATTTTTAATTTTTAAACCTCGTTGATTTTTTTTTTAGTTTTGTGACTTCTAAGAAATGAATAAGTGAACGAAAGACAATCATCACAAATAAAAACACCACCAAACTTATCTCAACCACAAATTTATCACCAGCAACCATAATCAACTAACATCGAATCACTTGAAAATGGAATAAAAAACATCACATTTTCACTATACTCAAAAAAGTAATTGTTGAAATTAAAATAATAATAATAATATATATATATATATATATATATATATATATATATATAAAGACATACAAGAAAGACATGAAAGGAGCAGGAAAAAATTATCTTAAAACTATCATTATTATTAATGAAATATGTTGAAGTAAAAAACATTACTATCTCCCATTAATATTGAAAAATTAATATTTTAAAACATTTTATCTAATATTCAATATTATAAATTTTCGTGATTAAGTTAATATATATAAATTAATATAAAGTCATCTGGTAAGAGTCATGTGACTCATGTAATGACTTTAAAAAAAATACAAAAAATAAAATACAAAGGCCAAAGTCGTGCACCCAGTGACAATTTCAGAAAAAAAAATTTACATATTTTGATAAATAGAATGCTACCATTCTCTTAAAAAAACATCTCTTAAGTACATATTTAGGTAAATATATAAAAAGATTTATTATTTATAAAAATATTATTGGACACAAATTGAATTGTTTATATAAAAGGACATGCAGATTTACTAAAAGAAAACATTTGAGTTTTGAATTACATTATTAATTATAAATAATTATAAAAAAAATGCATGGGGAATAAGAAAGAGTAAGTAACGTCCATAACTGAAACCTAGGGATTATTTACAACACTGCCACCGCATTCTCAGTTCCTTCCTTCTCCTATCGTTCAAAAACCAGTTATAACTGCCACACCCTCTTTCTCTCTGCAATTTCTTCTCCTCACTCACATCACAGAATTTGGTTGCTGCAATGGCGCGAGTGAACCTGGACGGAAAAACGATACCGATGCTGGCGATTTGCATGATTGGCGGCGGCGGCTTCATCGGATCGCACCTCTGCGAGAAGCTCATGGCGGAAACCAACCACAAGGCCGTGGTGGTGGACGTCTCCTCGGATAAAATCATCCACCTTCTCGACAGGTCTCTTCCCTGGGCGCACCGCATCGAGTTCCACCAACTCAACATCAAGAGCGATTCCCGACTCGAAACACTCATCAAATCCTCCGATCTCGTAATTGCTCTTCCCTTTCCAGTGCTTTTTTTCACATTTTGAATACTCTTATTCAGCTGGCTAAATGTTCCTTTGGTTTGGAATGTGATCAATTAATCTGTAAAACATATTACATATAACTAAAGTTTTAAATAATGTATCATCAATACGGTAAGATATGGCTGATGCTCAGGTTTATTCTCAGCTACATATTTCGAGAACTAGTTTTTAATTCCTGTTCTACAGATACTAACCTAGTTCATCCAAAATATTTAAAAATGTTTTGCGACAATGTCAATGTTTTTGGAGTCTATATGATTGCAATGTATCTCCAATCGTGTACATGTTCGATTTTCCATAATATCAAGATATGTAATGAAATTGTGACTCAAAAGTGATTGCGACCAAAGTTTAAAATCTTCGCATATAATATCTAAAGGAAAATTAAAGTTTGGGAGAGGACCATGGTTCCCTGTATGATAACATAGCTTATTATTTAAAGTAGTTATAGTTTTAATTTGTGTCACTATTGTAAATAGCGGACAATTATGAATAATAAGTGTAGTTGACGCGGCTGCAGTTGTTGTTGCAACTCAAGTCTTGACTTTGGGACCATAATTGTTGATTGTGGTTGCAATTTCATGGTAATTCCTGAGATTGTGGAAAATTAAGAACTAATTTGGTTAAATAAATTGTAATTGAAGGTCGTGCCTTGAATTTTCTGTTGTAATTGCGCCTGCATATTTTTTTTCTTGAAACCTTAATCACAATGTTGTAATGTCATAATTCTAGGTGTTATGAAAAGTTACGTATATATTGACGGTGCCATTGCAAAATCACAAATATGAACCAATGTGTACGTGTAGTTGTAGTGGCACTGTAGTAGCAATTGACAGCTAACTAAAACCTGGTAGGATTGATGATTTGTCATTTTTATTTGAGATTGAATTTTTGTTTGTTGTAGACGATCAATCTTGCTGCAATTTGCACGCCGGCGGATTACAACACACGCCCTTTGGATACCATATTTAGCAACTTCATTGATGCGATTCCGGTGGTGGGTTTTGAAGATCGGGTCGTTTCTTGAAATGGTTTCTCTTAAAGTTTATGTGTGTATATGTATGTAATTGGGTTGTTCACGTGATGCAGATTAAGTATTGCACTGAAAACAAGAAACGTTTGATCCATTTTTCTACGTGTGAGGTTTACGGGAAGACTATAGGAAGCTTTCTCCCAGAGGAATTTCGAAAGGTATCTCCTTATGTTTGTGCCCCTTGTTAGAATGCAAATTCATACGCTTATTCTTTATGTAAATGAATATCCACCTCTCGTCATAGCAAGGTGTAAAATTAGGAGTTAGTCATTAGGGTTTTAGGGTTTAGAGTGTAAGTCATTTGCTTTTTTTTTTTCATTTTTCATATATTATAAAAAGGAAATAGTGTGACTTATTGGTTTAATCATTTTTAGAATTAAAATGAATTTGCATGATGCAGGACCCCAAATATTTTATTCTCAAGGAAGATGAAAGTCCTTGTATTTTTGGTCCAATTGACAAACAGAGATGGTCTTATGCCTGTGCAAAGCAAATGACTGACAGGCTAATATATGGTACACCGTGACCTGGATTTGTCTTTAGTTGATGATCTTTATGATTAAATTATTTCCTTCTTAACTTACTCATCAGTACTAAACTATAGCTGAGCACGCGGAGAATGGCCTCCAGTTCACCATTGTGAGACCTTATAACTGGATTGGCCCAAGAATGGACTTCATTCCTGGTGTGGATGGCCCAAGTGACGGTGTCCCACGAGTCTTAGCTTGCTTCAGTAATGTAAATCAGCTAGTCCGTTTTGTTTTCTGCAAATGTCTTCATGAATCATGATCTTCGTAAACTACTGTGTTTCATAATGCTTGTTGTTCCAGAGTCTCTTGCGAGGGGAGCCTCTCAAACTTGTTGACGGTGGGGAATCACAGAGAACCTTTCTCTACATTAAGGATGCAATTGATGCTGTTGCGTTAATGATTGTAAGTTTAGATAGTTCAGAAGTGAACTTCAATCACCCATGTTTCTGTATGAACTTGGACTAATGTACATGCCAACATGACACAGGACAACCCTGAGAGAGCAAATGGATATATATTTAATGTGGGAAACCCAGACAACGAAGTATCTGTGAAGGAACTAGCTGAGCTTATGATAAAGGTAGCCCCAAAGCTTCAATTCTAACTGTTCTACCTTTTATACTTGGTCTGTAAATATACTCAAATTTTCTTTCACATTAAGGCTTATGCAAAGGTGTCTGGTGTACCTGCCTCTAGTCTGTCAACTGTAAATGTGAGTGCACAAGATTTCTACGGTAAAGGCTATGATGACAGTGATAGGCGCATCCCTGACATGACAATTATCACCAGGCAGCTTGGTATTCAATCATTACTCTTTTAAGCCCTACGTCTTATTCAATAGAATCTAAACATTCATCTTAAAATGTATTCTTCTGGGTTTCAGCTTGGAAACCAAGGACACCTCTTAATGAACTGTTGGATGTTACCATCCAATATCAACACCGAACATATTCACGTGCCATGGAGAGAGAACTTTCAAAACCGTCAAATTGACCACAAGTTTTTTTGGAGATTCAGTTTATTTTTTATGTAAACACGCCACTGCTATGAGATGCAGAAAAATGTACATGCTACACTAATTGTGAGGTTATAAATCACAAATCAAGTGTATATCTATAGGTTTTTGAATGAAAATTCCTCCCTTCCCTTCATTTTCACTTCAATTTACTTGTTTGTCCAAACTTTGTTATGTACACACACCGAGTATAAAAGAAGATAGAGTAAAAAGATATTATTTCCAAATTATTTCACACATTTACATTGAAATGCATTCATCTCTCTTAACCGTTCTACATCCAGCATGTATGCTAATACGGCAAGTCGTAGAGTTAGCAATGTGATCAGAGTTTACTCAGCTTTGATCAATGAATTTTCATGCATTGATTGAATCAACAAGTATACTTATGGTAAGATCCTCTATAAAATTTCATACCAAACATGACAGGAAAGCACCTTGAAATTTGTTTTTACGCTTCATAATCTCAAAACCCAATATAAGGAAAGGAAGTTCCAAACAATGGAAGTGAGCTTGTCTAGTTACGACAAAATTAATGTAACAGAAAAGTACCATTTCTAAGATGAAGTTATGCAACACCAACTATGTAAGCATTCCAAGAATCTTGTTGCTGAAAAGTTGTTGCCTCTTCATATTTTACATTCTTTCCCGCACTAAATCCCTCTGTTTTCATAATTTTTGTGCTGTCTGGCATATCTCGAACCCAAAAGTGAACAGATCGAAATCCAGCCTCTTCCAAGCAATCCCTAATCTCAGGCAACGTCCACCTGAACAATCAAATAAAGATAACAATTGAACAATCACACTTCTTATGATGTTAAAACAACCAGAAATAAACAATCAAACCAGGAATACACTTGAATAACGAGAAATATTCAGTATAATTCTCACCTCAAAAGCAGAAAATCGTTTTTAAATTGAAGGTGGAAAAAAAATAAAGAACTTACAACCGCCAGCTGTATGAAAATGCATGGCGAAGTTTTCTTTGTTCCTTCTTCAAATGGAAATGGAGGCTAATCCTTGTCTTCCGTTGAATAATATCAAATTCAGCTTGCTCCCATACATACTACAGATTTTATTACAAAGTCCATATTATATATAATATTTCAAGGAGAATATTCACAACTTCAATATTTGATAGTCAAAGAAATTCAGTAAGAATAAACTTGTTTTCATGTACTAATAACATATAGATGCCATTGTATTGGGAAAACATAAAATATTCTTGTCCTTGTCCCGCTGGTTAAGAGGTTCTAGCACCTCAAATTTAGTGTCATCTATGTTGTATCAAAATCATGCAAAAAAAAAAAAAAACTACAAAGGTCAGTGAAAATCTACACTCAGTGGCAGAAGAGAAAAGCTAAAAGAGAACTGAAATTTGAAATTTAACAGTGAAATTCTGAAATACTTGTAAATGCAATAGGTCTATCATGAAAGACATAATGAGTGAAAATAAGACAAGGGTAAGATGTGGGGGAAATTGAGGATCATGTCATGCTCATGTGTCAACAAAAATGTATACGAGTGGAACAATTTTAGTAAATAATGTTATACTGTTTATACTATGTATCAACTATCTATCCGCGCTTTCCTCATGCAGATGTGTTCAAAATTTCTTTAAAAGTTTATCCAAGTGGATCAAACCCACAGTAAACCTGAAAGGCAAATCCACATAGATTGTGGCAACATCACCATGTTAGTCTAATGAATTGTTGCAAAATTAATATCAACAATATTATACCGTGAAATTATGAAATCTTCTTTGAAGGCTCAACTTGTGCTCTGAAGATGTACCCCCATATAAATCCATCACAAAAATTCCACCTTTAGTTGACAAGGCTTCACGAGCATGCTTGAAATACAAAACCAGTTCTGCTCGTTTATGTAAACAACAGCAGCTGTAGTTAAAAGCGCACACAATATCTCTTCCAGGTAATGTTACGTATGTCTTAGTACACGTATCATCTTGAGCAACAGAGCCTGTGGGATCATCAGATTCCGGCACACCAGCCTGCATATTTTCTTCATTCTGTGCCAATGAAATGTTGCTTACCAGCTTCTGAGGATCCATGTTCACAAGCTTAGACTGAAGAGGTTGTAGGACATTCCCATGAAAGAGGGATATTCTTGAAAATCCATCAGCACCAAGTGAAGGTATGTTGTTTTCCATACACCAATTAAGTGCTTCATCGTCCAAATCTAATCCTACTGCTGTCCTTCTTGAATCACTGCGGAGCCATTCTGTACTGATAAACATAAATCACAGACAGGTAAGTAGACTAGGTCTGACAAAAAATATCGTCAGACATCAAAAAGAGAAAAGGATTTACAGTGTATTAGGAACTGAATTACGAAACCACATAAGCAATGATGCAGAAGCTACAGTATGTAGCACGAATTGAACGTGTGTCTTTCCCTCACTAAACACAGTTCAAGACATGCACTAAATGAATTAAAACACCCGTTTAAAATAGATTTAACTAATATGGCATTTAGAGCTATATATGAATCAGCTCTGACTGTAGGATACCAATCTATGAAGTTCAGACACAATTCTTCAATTCCAGGTCTCCATGTCCAACACTTGTCCAATACCAACAAATGTACATTGATTGTTCTTTAAGATTCATTAGGGTGAAATCACCACATCCAAAATATTATTCGATTTAGAGTTCAGTGTCTCTCCTTCATGATTTTGTTCTTAAAAAAATCTAAATGAATTAAAGGAGGAAGATATATATAAATTATGATCCCTAGCAACCCTTGAATGATGTAAGATTTTTAGGGTGTATCGGAACAAAAAACAAATAAGAATTTTATTTGCACATAAATAACAAAAGAGCATAATTTACACAAATTCAAGGTAATAGAGGGCAAGTGAACATAACCAGTTGAGTTTGTCTGTAATATTAGTGATAGTGAGCAGTGTCTTCTCTCTAAACATGTTAACATCGGATAGACAAATTCAAGTCTTCAACCTAGACCAAAACCCCATTGCAGTACTCAAGATTGTGTTGACCACTTGGGATCTAACTAACAAAATTCTTACTCTAGTTCTTGACTTTCGTAAAATGCCCTTCATTTTACTCTTATTTTTCAGTACAAAATGAAGTATAAAAGAACACTGTACATTCCACTGTCACGGCACCCTTGTATGAGTTCGTAACACAATTCCAAACACACTAATGATCGAATATTTGTAAAGTCAGATACCAAAGGGAGGAATGTGTAATGTGAGGGACCCCAAAATGTGATGCTAAGAATCTTAAGGACTAACAAGAATTTGCTACTTCAACTCATCAAACGAGATCACAATTTAGAATGTCCATGAAAGAGTATCAATAACTTAAAAGAGGCATGAAAATAAAGGAGGATGTACCTAAGAAACGCAGTGCCACAGAAATCTTCTTGAAGATGAAGGGCTATCCGTCCACCCACGTACATGAGAAAGAACTTTTGCAAATAACTTATGTCTCCTTTAGGAGACTGCACAAACACAAACAAAAAACAAAAAAACATGATTCACCAAGTCACATTGTGAACTTCTCAATCAACACAACACATCACACTATAACCCATAAATTTGGCACAAAAACTAACAAGTTTGAATCTTGTACATTTCATCATCCATCCCAACAACCAGCTAAACCAAGCATATGCCCATTGACAAAGATACAATCTTTTTAAGTTGGGAACACAAACCTGCACAGATTGTTGGTAAAGGAGGAACTTTGAAGGCATATCCTGCGATTGGTTTTCATGATTTATGGTTGCTTCATCATCAGCAGCATCGTCTTCTTCTTGTTCCTCATTGCTGTCATCACTAGCTTCTTCACCAGAAGGTGAGATTCTTGGAGTGTCATCAATATCTTGGTCTTCTTGAAGATAGCTGAATGAGCCTCTTCCACGGTTACGCCTCTCCTGCCTCTGCTTCTGCTTGTCTCGTTTACCCATTTCGCCGCCGAAAACTGAAACCCCAACTGTCTATAACGTCATAATTTATATTGATGTAAATAGTAACGGTTTTATTTTATTGGTTGAATTTTTCTTCATCGTCTGAAAAAGAATAAAATCATAAATAAAAAAAATCCTTTTTTAATCTTTTATTTCTTAACATTTTAAATTACTTTTGTAAAGACTATAAATGCTTTCTATACCATTTCTCTTAGTTCTTTGACCAAAATTTTATTAAACCCACTATTAAATTTAGATAAAAAATTAGCTTTTATTTTAGATAAAAAAAGGGTTTAAATTAAATGAAAAAAATAAAAAAAAATTACAGATATGTTTAAAATAATTTATTTTTCATTTAATTTAAATTTAAATTTCTATAAATCTAAACTGTACACTCTTCTAAAATTATGCATTTCGTGATTAAATTACACTATATATTGGAAATGCACTTAAGAGTAGATGAGGAAAAAAATTCAAAATCTTAATCTATGTAACTTTCTATTTTTCATATAGAAGATTCTATCTCTTTTATCATTTTTCTAAGTTTGAGAAAGCTTTATTCTCCATTTGTCTAAACCAACTTATATGTAGAAATCTTTTGACAATATGAATAACTAGAGGTGTAAGTTGAAGTTTTGGAAAACTATCCACTTTAAACTTGCATATGTATGAATGATATAATGTTGGATTACTAATAATGCATATGATAAGTTTTTTCATTAAACATACTTAATATAACTCTTTTAGAATATTTCAAGATGTAACGATTTAAGATATAATTAATAATTTTTGCAATTTTGGAATTGCAATCTATGTATAATTTATTGATGATGAGTCTTTAAGTTAAAAATGTGCAACGATGTAAATAATATATATATATATATATAAATAAATTTTATTATATATCATTATTTGAATTAATTCATAATATTATAACTAAATTTGATATGACTCGAGAAATATTAATTCAAGATAGAGTTAATAATATTAACTATGTTATTCTTAGATTATAAAAATTATATATATATATATATATATGAATAAATTAAGAACCTCAAATTTTAAAATATTAATTTATATGATTACACAATTAAGTGACATGCGAGTTGTTTAATTTAAATTTGATTAGTGAAACACAAAACTTAAGTTCTAAAATAGTGTCAATGTAATACATAAAAAGATTTAATTAGTAAGGCAAAAATTACTTTATATTGTTAGTTAAAAAAAACATTTTCTCTAATTTTAAATTATTGGTTTAACTAATTTATTCTAAAACATTAAATATATTGTCCATTATGACATTTAAACATATAGTATTTGATACAATATTTCCAAGCTTAAAACCATAGAATAAATTGAAAAAAATGAATGTTTTTCCACAAGTGTAAAAGAGTAGTATGTTTTTAAACATGTTTTAACTCCTGATTCAGTTCCTAAACAAACATTCGTCAGTCTAAAATCTTAACATTTTAAAATTAATTAGTATTATTAAAATAAAAGATATTTAAAATTAGGATAATTACATTTTTTAAATATAATTTCATTCAGTAATATATTTATTATTTAATATAAATAAGTTGATTATATGTGTTATATTTGCTTTTTCATTCAATAATTCACTTTTAATATTTTAGTTTTATTTAAAATAACTATATTTTACTTAAATATTATAATGTTATATATATATATATATTAATTTTGATACTATAATATTTAATCATTATAAATAAATTGGTAATATATCATAAACAATAATATTTTTTTCTTTAATGACAAGATAATAAAATTTTATTTTATATTTTAAAAACTAATAATTATTTTAAGACCCAATTTATTTAGGTTTAAGTAAAATTAATGAAATAATATTTTGAATAAAGTAAGTTTTATGATATCATGTAGTCAATTTCTCTTTTTTTTTCATCTTCTATGAAGTTAGATTGTTCCACTATGGTTTGTATCAACTTTTGGGATAGAAACTTCCACATGGATTAAGCTGGTGTGATATTTGGATACCCAAGTTTTTAGGTTTTTGCGTTGTTAAAGTTTAGAAGTTAGTTTAAAAGTTCTTGTTGTATTTTGCACTATTTTGTAAGTTTTAAGTTTTGATATTTTCAAGTGAGTGATGAGAGTTAGACTTGTAGCTAAGTTTAATTTTTTTGTTTAGATATTTGTTGAAAATTGTTATATTTGTTGAAAGTTGTTGTTAAAATGGTTGACATTATTAATTTAAGTCAATTGGATTGATTTAAATCATTCTCGCGTCAATTATACATTTTGATATTAAATATGCTAAGGTAACAAAAATATTTTCAATAATTTACATCAATATTTTAATTTAACATAATATAAATTTAAATAAATGAAATATACATATAAGAGTGAGAGAGAAAGAGAAAGATATGAAAAAAAGTATTATTCAATGCATTAAGTGTAGAATATAGAAAATAATGGGGTATTTGTAGAATCCAAGATTGCATAATGCAAGTTACATGCAGTTATAACTCTTATACCTAACACCCCCTCTTATACCTAACACCCCCTTAAATTAATGGTGGGATTTAGCAATGACCATTAATTTACGTGAGAAATTACTAAACGTATTGTCAGTTAAGGGTTTTGTGAAAATATCAACGATTTAAAACGTATGACCATGAAAAAGGTGTAATTGTTTTTGCTGAATAGCATCTCAAACAAAATAGAGGTTTAATTCAAAATGTTTGGTTTTAGAGTGCATGATGGGATTGGAGGCAAGAAGGACTGCACCAAGATTATCTAATCGAATTGTCGGAATGGTTGAAGGAAGACAAAGTTTATATAGCAGATTTTGAATCCACTTGAGTTCAATTAAACCAACAACAATGTTGTGATATTCAACTTTAGTACAGTTGCGTGAGATGACTTTTTGTTTCCTTGAGAGCCATGCAATAGGACTGGATTCGAGATACACAACAAGACCTGAGGTTGATTTTCTATCATCTGGATCAGAGCCCCAATCAGCATCAACAAATGCGTCGAGGGAGAGATGTGAGGAACAACGAAGATGAATGCCATGAGTAGTAGTTCTAACTAGATAACATAAAATCCTCTTGACAACTTTCCAGTGGTGGTGTTGAGGATTATGTATGAATTGACAAACTCAATTAAAATTATGGGTGAGTTATGGTCGAGTAATGAGGATATATTGAAGAAATCCAACCATAGATCGATATAGTGATGGATCATCTATAATAGTTATGGCATTTTTTTTGTCAAGCTCGAGGTTGAAAGCATCGGTGTTGGTTTAGGCTTTGAAGAAGCCATGTTGTTTTTTTGAAGAAGATCAAAAATACATTTTGTTTGGGAGAGATGTAGACCCCCATCAGTTGTCCAATGAGCTTCTACTCCCAGAAAGTAATGAAGATGCCAAAGGTTCTTTAAGCTAAAATGTTGACAAAGAGATTTGATGAGCAGTTGAATGACATTGTTTGAGTTCCCTGTGATGAGAATATCATCTACATAAATTAAAACAAAGAGTATGAGATCATTTTTATAATGAAGTATCACTTTTGGTTGAACTAAAACCAAGAGAAATTAGAGTTGCACTTAGCTTGTGAAACCACGATCTTGGTGCCTGCTTCAATCCGTAGAGAGCTTTGTTGAGCTTATAAGCAATGTTAGAATCATCAGTTTCAAACCCGGGAGGTTGAATCATGTAAACAAATTTCTCCAAATCCCCATACAAAAAAGCAGTGTTTATATCTATTTGATTTACAGTCCAATTGAAGTGTAAAACAATGGTGAGAATTATATGTATCGTTACAGGTTTTATAACGGGACTGAAAGTTTCAAAATAGCCAAAACTTGGTTATTGATGGAAACCTTTAGCAATAAGATGGACATTGCTCCACTGGAAAGAACCATCGGCATTGTAGATTTAAAAAATCCATTTGCAACCTATGGGTTGAACTCCAGTAGGAAGAGAGGTTTGAACCCACGTGTTATTGGTTTGTAAAGCAACAATTTCTTCTTGCATGGCTGATAACCATTGAGGATGTTGTTAAGCATCTTTGGTTGACTTGGGTAATACAAAAATATTGTTAGCAGTGAAAATTCATGGTTTAAAAACTTTTGCCTTGGCTCGTGTTATCATATGATAAATATTTTGAGACTCATCATTATGTGAGGTGTTAACGGGAAAAGTTGTGTCAGGTGAGTGGGTATGCTAATCGATGCTGAAGAAGGTGAAGTGGGATGCTAATCGATGCTGAAGACGATGAAGAGAAAGGTTCCACATGGTGTTGCTGAGTGTTAGAGGAAAGGGACAAATGTTCATCATTGGTGTGTTGAATATCAGAAGAGGAAGAATGCTGAAAGATGGTTAAGATAGGGGTAGAAATGGATGAACTAGGAGTATTAGATGAAACAAAGGAAAAAGGGTTAGAAGAGAGAGCATATGGGTAAACATTTTCATCAAAAATAACATGACGAGTGATGTACATATGACCAGTAGGTGATAAGCAAAGATAACCCTTGTGATTAGAAGCATAGCAAAGAAAAACACATAAGGATGAACGAAAACTCATTTTATGTTGATTATAGGGTCTAAGCAACAGATAACATGCACATCCAAAGATTTTGTAGAAATGATAATCTGGTTCCCTTTTAAACAATAGTTGATAAGGACTGTGATTCTTTATTATTGAAGAAGTAAAACATTTATAACAGATACAACTGTAGTAAAAAAATAGCCCCATAAATTCATGGGTAAAGTAGAGTGTGCAAGCAAGGTTAAACCTATATAAACTATATGCATATGTTTACGCTAAACTAAACCATCTTGTTCATGCGTGTGAGGGCATGTTAAACGATGGTTTATACCATGAGAGGAAAGAAAAGATTTAAAGCATAAAAACTCTTTGGCATTGTCGGTTTGAATGCTTAAGAGTTAAAAACCAGTTTGTTTCTCCACGTATAACTTGAAGGATTTGAAAACAGTTAGAGCTTGTGAATTGTTGTGTATTAAGTAGAACCAACATATCTAGTGTAAGCATCCACAAAAGCAATATAATAACAAGCACCATTAGTAGCAGGTGTAGACGAAGTGCCCTAAATATCTTTGAAAACAAGTAGGTTTGGAATATAAAGTTTGAGAGACACTAAAAGGTTGTTGATGAGATTTTCCAGCAACACAAGATTCATAGAATTAACGCTTAACAATCTAAGGTATATTACACTGTTTAATAATTTGTTGAATCACTTTAGATTGTGCATAACCAAACAATACGTGCCAAATATGATATGTAGATAAGCATGGTGTAACACTACAAGAAAATTATTAAATAACAACCAAATTTAGAGATAAAAAATAATTAGTCACTATATTAACTAAATTAGAAACTAGACAATTATTGGTATTTAAAGTGATTTCTATTATTAATAAAAATTTATAAAATAATTTCTAAATTGGTATCTAAATTAGGTTCCTAGGTTTTAGTTACTAATATTTTAGATTCTAATTTGGTCTCTAAAAGACTAATAGAGACTAATTTAGAATATAAAGTAGTAAGTAGCTAAAACCTTGGTAGTTAAGGATTAGATACCAATTTAAAAACTATTTTATAATTTTTTATTAATAATATAAACTACTTTAGTTTATAAAATGGTCTCTAATTTAGTGAAATAGTAACTAATTATTTTGGTCTCTAAAATTAGTTTCTATTTAATAATTTTCTTGTAGTGTAATATCAAAGGTGTAAGCAGAACAATCAGTAGTATGAACAAGATTGAGAAAGATATAAAGGACATCCTTAAGCTTCCCTTGGAGGAGGATTTCGTTTGTTCCCTGACGTTTTACAAGACAAGTATCAACATGGAAGTCAAAAAATACATTGTTATCACGTGCAAACCTAGAAACACTCAACAATTTTTTTGAGATAGTAGGAACATGAATTAAATGCTTTAAAGAAAACACATTATTTGTAGTGAGATCAGTATATGTAGCAGTACAACTTATTTGATAGGTAACTATGAACCATTACCTATAACTTTTTCAGAACCAGTGTAAGGTGTTTTTATTGAAAGATTAGTGTTGTGAGCAGTGAGGTGATGAGAAACACAACTATCAGGGTACCAACATGGATCATGAAGACTAGTCGGTGTCCCAAGAATCAATGGTTCATCATCATCACTAAGGGCAGTGTGCCCAATTTTCTCGCATATTTGACATTACACCCGTTAAGAAAAGGTATTGGGTGGCACCTTGTTATAGTTCTTGGAGTTGGAAAAATGTGGTTTGGAAGAGAAATGTTGTTTACCATTACCAGAGGTGTAATTCGAAGAAAACAGCTTGGTGCAAGTATAATTTGTATTTGAAAATGAAAGAGGAACATAAGAAACATTTGCATGTAGAATTTCATCCACAAAATGTTTGGCTTTTTCGATACATCCTTCCTTGAGCAAGGAAAATAGATTCAATGTCTTCCACCGTATATGGGTCAAGACATGATGTTACTAGCGTGATGAATGTATCATATTCATCGGACAATCCATCTAGTATGGCTTTAATGTGATCCTATGTAGAATCTGGGCACCCAACAACAACTAAGTTGTCCACTATTTTTTTGATTTCAAGAAGGAAAGTAGCTATAGAACGGTCTTTCTTGGGGTGTGTAGGAGTTGTTTGTGTTTCTTGATTTGAGCTCTTGTTTGTGTTTTTTTTATTTGAGCTCTTGTTTGTGATGCATAATGAGTTTAGAGTTTACTCCAAACTTGATGAGAAGAATCCAAGCCAACCATTTTTGTAAGAATACCGGAAGTCATTGAAGCCAATAGCCATGGAAGAGATAGAACCACCTTCTGCAGAAATGAGGCGTGAAGAGATACACGATCCTTTCAAGAAGTGTAAAAGATCCATGCTACTTAGAGTTGCAGTGACTTGTTGTCTCCAAACTAAGAAATTATCAGTGTCAAGTTTCAAGAGTATGGGAGTAAGAAAGATACGAGGAATAAGGGTCATAGTTTTGGAAGAAAATTTTTCAGAACTAGTAAGAATGGATGATGATAAAGTCATAATATGCTTTGTATACCATATAAGGATGTGAGAGAGAAAGAGAAAAATATAAAAAAAGAGTACTATTCAATGCATAAAAATGTAAAATACACAAAAGAATGAGATATTTGTAGAACCCAAAACTGCATAATTATATATGCAGTTATAACTACTATTCCTAACAATAATACGTGTTTTTTAAGGAGTAAATATTCCATTTGAGAGTTAAAACGTTCATCTTGAATAAAGTTTTGATGTAAATGATTATTGAGTAATGAATGATCTTGCATCTAGTAAGACTTCAAAGAAAAGTTCACATTATACTTAAATTACTATATAACATGTTTGTGTGTAGTAAGTATGAGACATGTTAAAATGAAATTTAGCATGGATAAATGTGTCTTTGAGTAACTTATTATTTTTGCATCTAAATCCTTCTATTATTTCTGAATAAAAATGAATTTTGAGCTATTAAAAGTTATTATTGTTAGCTACTTTAATTAGGAGGTTACAACTAATATTATTTTAATATTTGAAACAACCAGTGAAGCCCTGAAAAAATCCATAACAAATCACACAGAAAGAAAAATAAAATGTTTATTGTTGAACATGATAAGTTTATGAAAAGTAACTGGACCCATCTACATGCACATTTTCACATTAAACTATAAAAAAAATAAAGAATGAAACGCAACGCATTACGCAGGCGAGACAGGGTTCCCTGCACTCAACCTACGCACGCAATAGCACACGCAAACAGCACAACCGTTGGATAAAGATCAAACAGTTATTGTTTCGTATGAATAAATCAAACTCAAAATACGAATCTGAAACACAGACCGTTCGATCTTCATCCAAGGATTCCAATTGACGAATATACATAAACTCGCGAATTCACGAAGTCCGATTCCTTGAGAAGGAAGGTTCGACGGAAGAACCTTCTCTGACTCGCCCAACCAACCCAAACGCTTTCTCATTCCACGCGCATCCTTTTCTTCTTCTTCTTCATCAGATCATTCAGAACCCCAAAAAAAAAATTCACCGAAGAAGAAGAAGAAGAAAATGTATAGCAATTTCAAAGAACAAGCAATAGAGTACGTGAAGCAAGCGGTGGATGAAGACAACAAAGGTAATTACGCCAAAGCGTTCCAACTTTACATGAACGCGTTGGAGTACTTCAAAACGCACCTCAAGTATGAGAAGAACCCTAAGATCAAGGAGGCAATCACGCAGAAATTCACCGAGTACCTGCGTCGGGCCGAGGAGATCCGGGCCGTTCTCGACGATGGGCCTAGCGGCCCACCTTCTTCCGGGGATGCTGCCGTCGCGACCAGGCCCAAGACCAAGACCAAGCCCAAGGACGGCGCAGGCGGTGACGGAGAGGATCCTGAACAGGCCAAGCTCCGGGCCGGGCTCAACTCCGCCATCGTTAGGGAAAAGCCCGACGTGAAGTGGAACGACGTGGCGGGGTTGGAGAGCGCCAAACAAGCTCTTCAGGAAGCGGTTATCTTGCCCGTGAAGTTTCCTCAGTTTTTCACCGGTGAGGTTTTGACTTTTTGGTTTTTGATTATGCGATTGAGGGAACGGTGATGCTGTAATCTGAGACTTGAAATTTGAATTTTCTGTTGTTTGGTGGAATGGTTTGGTTGGTTCAGGTAAACGACGACCTTGGAGAGCGTTTTTGTTGTACGGACCACCGGGGACGGGTAAATCGTATTTGGCCAAGGCTGTTGCAACAGAAGCTGATTCTACGTTCTTCAGGTGGGTTTATTGGTTTTCAGATGTTTAAGCTTGATTATGGATGTGTTTGGGTGATGTTTTGCAAAATTGATTTTGGAGTGATGCGATTTGGATGTTTCTGTGTTAAAAGCAAGTTACCGGCAAAACTTTGTGTTTGTTTGGTTTCATCTTGGATTTTCCACAATCATGTTGAGATACCACCAGTTAATGTGATTTTGGATTAATTTGTGGTGTGTTCGGTTTCACGTTGTGGAATTTATTATGGGTCTAGTATTGATCATGAGTTGAAACAACTTTGGATAGTTTTCGCATTTGGATAAAAATAATTATACTAAGTTTTAATAATGCTAACCTGCTTTTATAATAAAAATATCTAAATGTAAATCACTCCACTTTACAATCAGTTTTACCACAATCAATTCATCAAACTATCAAGTTTGTCAACGTTGATCCAAACACTCACTTAATAATTCAATATATTTCTTTTAATTCAACAAGAAATTAGCTGAAGTTACTTCAACTCAAAAGCAATTCTAGATCTAAAATCGAATCCTTAACATCAAACCGAACATGTGAACATTAAATTAATTCACATTAGTTGAAATTTTAACATGATTTTGTGAGAACAGAAGTCCCACATAAGAGAAAATTTACTGTGGTGCACACTTTCCTTGTTACAAATGGAACATAGTGTTGTCATAGTAAGACACACCAAAATCATTTCCTTTTCTTTTTTACTACCTTATTGCTTGAGAAAAATTAAGAGACGAAAAAAGAAGTTTTTCCTTGAAGGTTCTCACAGAACACATTGTTGTTGTTTTCTCCTTGGATTTAGAGAGAAGGGTATTGCATTTCTTCTTAAAAATGACATTATTGTCTATTATATGTTATGTACATCTTTTCATCCTTTATTTTAGTTGAGTTCCTATGTTGTTACTCTGGTACTTTAAGTGCTATCAGAGTTTGGTTGCTGATTTATATTGCTGCTATTGATTTTGGAATAGTGTTGTGAATAAATCTTAGTATGTTCTATGATTGCAACTAGTCTAATCTTTCACAGAAGAAAATAATTATTCCTCTTACTGGTAAAAGGTGTGGTAGTGTGGATGTGTATGTTTAAAAAGGTTTTGACAAAAGAAAAGCTTGATATTTAAGTGTTTCCATTAGTGACCTACTTCTTTTTCCTAGGAACTTACTTGGTGTGTTGGTTAATGATACTATTCATAGTGAAAAGTCGGTTAACTATGACAGTCAAATATGAGATAGAGATGTTCAATGAGAATAATTTCTTATTGTGGAAACTGAAGACTGAAACAATTTTGACAAAAGACAATTGTGGAAATGCAATTGAAGAAAGACCCATGGACATCACAAATCAATGGTGGAGAGAAATTAAGACAATGTTATCGCAAATTTGCACTCAGCAATGAGAAATGCGGTTTTGTCTAGCTTGCGGAAAAGACTATTGCTAAGGAGAGTTGTGACACTCTCATCAAATTGTGTGAGGTTAAGTCACTTCACACAAGAATATTCTTGAAGAGAAAACACTATACTCTTTGAATGAGTGAGTATACATCAATGATAGACCACATCAACAATTTGAATGTTATTTGTGTAACTTTCAGCGAAAAATTTAACATAGTTGAAAATGAATGTGTAAAGCTTCTACTTTTGAGTTTACCTAATTTGTACGATAGAATGTGGTTCTAGTAGAAGTCAAACTCATGGTGGATCAAAGTTTCTAAGTAAGAAGAATATCAAATGCCATTATGGCAAGAGAGGACACACAAAGAAAAATTGTTGACATAGGAAGATTGGAGGAAAGAACTCTAAAGCATTAACCTCACAAGGTTGTGTTGCAAGTACCTCAGAAGATGAAGATCTTCTAGTTAACGAAGCAGTAATAAGTTCTAATGGTGAAAAATCAGTTACATGATAGGTGGATAGTAGAATCAGGTGCAACTTGACAGTTGACTCCACATCAGGATAGATTTTACACTTATGAATCGATCTCAGGTGGATTTGTGTTAATGGGAAATGATCATGTCTTAGACGCACTTGGAGTCAGTACTGTCAAGATAAAATTGTATGATGGTACTGTATACACAGTTCAAGGGGTATGACATGTGAAGGACTTGGAAGAAGAATTTATTGCTAATTGGGCAATTAGATGACCTTGGGTATAAGATCCATATTGAAGGTGATATTTTAAAGGTTGTGGGAGGAAATTTGGTAGTGATGCAGAGAAAATCATGGCAAATTTATACGTGCTTTTAGGAGATATGTTGCAAGAAGTATATACAACAGTCGGATCAACAAGTTAAGAAGAAACAATAATGATGTGACATTACAAACTTGATCATATGTTAGAGCAAGGTTTGAAAATCCATGTAGAATGTAATCTCTTACTCGGCCTCAAAGAGGTTACTTTACCTTTCCATGAGCACTATGTGATAAGCAAACAACATAGATTAAAGTTGGCTAACGTACTACTAGAAACAAACACATACTAGTCTATATTCATTTTGATGTGTAGGAATCACCAATATTATCCCTTGGAGGAGCAAAACGTTTTGAATCATTCATTGATGATTACTCTAGGAGATTGTGGATGTAGTCCATCAAGATAAAGTCATATGTGCATCCTGTATTCAAGGAATTCAAACCACGAGTAGAGCTTGAAACTGCAAAAAGAAGCAAGTGCTTAAGGACAAATAATGGAAATAAATATATAGATGGAGATTGTTTAGCATTTTGCAAGCAAGTTGGTATTGCAAGACCATTTTATGTTCCACATACACCTCAACAAAATGTTGTGGTAGAGTAGGTGAACAAAACTGTTATGGATAGAACAAGAGCTATGCTAGAACAACGAGAGTGATCAAGCCTTTCTAGATAAAAGCAGTTACAATCGCTTGTTACAGGATAAATTGATCATTGTCAACAATTGGTTTGAAGACATCGATGGAGATGTGGAAAGGCAAACCAACTCATTGTTCTTTCTTACATGTATTTTGTTGTCCTGTGTACGTGATGTTTAACTCCCAAGAAAGAACAAAGTTGGATCCAAAATCTATATTCTTGGACTATGCTAACAATATGAAAGGGGTATCGCTAGTGGTATCTAAGTATCAACAAGGTTGTTAGTAGCAGAGGTGTAGTTTTTGAAAAAATTGAATTGCAAAATGAGCATACAAATGATAGCTATAGAAGGGACACTGCGCAGATAGAGAAGAAACTTTCAAATGATTGTTCTCAGTTAGAACATGAGCATGAAGAACAAGAGCCAAATGAGATTAGTAATGGAGGGCTCCGATAATCAACATGAGAAAAAGTTAAACCATCTTAACACTCACAATATGTTATGACAAACCATGATGCGTATTGTCTTCTAAATGAAGGATAGCCTTCAACTTTTCAAGAGAATGTGAGTAGTTCAGATGCTTCTTTGTGGATGATGACAATGCAAGAAGAAATAGAGGCTTTTCTTAGAAACAAGACATGAACACTTGTTGAACATCCAAAAGGTCAAAGGCTTTCCTATTATTTCCTAGTAAACCAAAATTAGAAAGGAAAAATAGTTTCTCCTTTAAGGTTTTCCTAGTATTTGCTTTTCCTATTTCCAAGAGACAGTGCTATTGTTTTCTCCTTGAAGTTAGAGAGAGAGGTATTGTAATTTTTCTTTCCTTTAGTAAAGTTACATTATTGGTTAATGTCTATTTTGCTCCTTTTTCAACTTTTATTTTAGTTCTGAGTCTTTATGCTGTCACTCTGGTTTCTAACAGATCTTGGATTATCCAATGCGAAATTGAAACACACACTAAGTTTGGTTTATGAATGTGTGTCCATACGGATGATTGCACATCATCAACATTGTTATTGTTAAAATTTTCAATGAGTGACATTGCTTTGCACATATCTTGATTATGATTGATTTAGTTCCTCGTGCTTGTGCATGCAAATCAAACAGTTCTGTCTTCAGTGATTTTATATGGAAAAATAAGGTTGTAAACGTGAGTGCTTGGGTGGGCAATTTTTTGCAGCATTTTTTAACTTGAGTTCTTCTCCAGTGTTTCTTCATCAGACCTGGTTTCAAAGTGGATGGGTGAAAGTGAAAAGCTGGTTTCAAATCTTTTCGAAATGGCTCGTGAAAGTGCACCATCTATCATATTCATTGATGAAATAGATTCTTTGTGTGGTCAGCGTGGAGAGGGTAATGAGAGTGAGGCTTCAAGACGAATTAAAACTGAAGTTCTGGTTCAGATGCAGGTAATAAATTTATGGTGTCAAGTTGGTATGGGGATATGTTCATTAGATAATTATTTTTTAGTTTACATCTGAATTGCATTCTGCGGAACTAGTGAAGAAGCTTGTAGACCGGTTTAGGAAGTTGATGAATTATCCTTACTTTATTTGAAGAACAAGGTTGAATTAATTAAGTTTCATCTCCTTATCAATAGTTTTTGGGTCTCTTTTGTTTCCTTTAATAAGCCATCTAGAGCTATGTGACACATTAACTTTTGATGTTGGGATGTCTGTAAAATATCTCATTAAATCATTTTTGTCTTTAGAATATTTTGGAAAATCTTAGAATATTAATTTGTTGCTTCTTTGGGTTAGTAGCCTTTTCATATTAGCTGGAGTAATACTATCTATACTAGTCCTATTTTTTAATAATTATTGTTTTATAATAGCTAGGACTAGTGCAGTGAGTAAATTACATTTATGCCTAACAACAGTAACCAAGAAGGACATAAAAGGAATTTTTAAGAAGAATCATATGACAAATAATATCTTTGAAGATTTGGTCTTTAATTGAGTTGAATGATATTGTGTGATTCATGTTTTATGTAGAAAGGACTGTAATACATGATATATTCTACAAATTTCTCATAGTATTCCACCATTGTGCAAATTACCTTATATCTACATTATATTCTTCTTTTTTGTACTTCCTTGTTTCCTGAAATTGTGACTCTTGACATAAATTATTCAATATTTTAGTCGTGTGAACATTTGCAGTTGTTTTTTTTTTGGGCATCCATAATCACTTGACTGGCCTAGCCTAGATTTGGTTATAGTATTACTACCCTTTTTTTAACTGTAAAAGAATCTGTAAAGTAACATATTGGATGATTTTTAGCCATATAGAAAGTTGCACACACTTTTTGATTAATGACTCGAGTCTTTGTCATATTTAGCTTTTTTTTATTAGGCTGAACACAGTAGCTAGTATCTTTTTTTTTCAAAAAGTAGTGTTCGAATTATCCCCTCCCCCTGTAATTAATGTTATTATGCACCCTTATTGTACTAATTCAGAAGATTCAAGGTTTCCATCATAATGTAGGTTTTCCACTTTATTTACGTTGTAGGGTGTAGGACACAATGATCAGAAGGTTCTTGTTCTAGCAGCTACAAATACACCTTATGCTCTAGACCAGGTAAGAAGAAAATAGTTCTGGTTACTAATTCTTATTGAGTCAATGGGATGATACTATTTTGATTAATCAACTTGTTATTGTAGGCAATAAGGCGACGTTTTGATAAGCGAATATACATACCCCTACCAGATTTGAAGGCTCGCCAACACATGTTCAAGGTATGGGCAATATACACGATGATGCTCATCGAAGGATTGGTCTTATTATGTATTGTGAACCTAGCAAACGGTCTTACTATGCCTTTTTCTTGGTTGATAAATTGAACAGGTTCACCTAGGAGATACTCCCCATAATTTGACCGAAAGCGATTTTGAACATTTGGCTCGCAAGACAGGGGGGTTTTCAGGTTCAGATATATCTGTCTGTGTAAGTTGGACTTCTATGTGAAATACCTAGTTACAATGATAATTTTTATTTAGATGAATTTCAAGGTAAAAGGTAAATTGTACCTATTCTACAGGTGAAAGATGTTTTATTTGAACCTGTTCGCAAAACCCAAGATGCCATGTTTTTCTTTAAGAATTCTGAGGGTATGTGGATTCCATGTGGACCAAAGCAACAAAGTGCAATACAAATTACAATGCAGGAGCTTGCTGCGAAAGGACTTGCTTCACAGGTATTCAAGCTGATGCAGATTTTGATCACAGTAGGACTCCAAAATTTCATTTTCTAACTCATTATTGAAGAGTAATAATTTTTATGTTCCTGTTTGCTCTACAGATCCTGCCACCACCTATATCGAGGACAGATTTTGACAAAGTACTTGCTAGACAAAGACCCACTGTAAGCAAGGCCGACCTCGATGTTCATGAGAGATTCACAAAGGAGTTCGGAGAGGAAGGATAATTCTGACGGAATTTTTCTTCGACTATCTGCACTAGTTTAAACATGTTATGATTTGTAATTTACAGAACTATTGGAGGATCAAGTGAAATGCATAATTTTACTTCTCATAAATTGTGTATAAAAACAGTCTGAAATTATCAGAAAAATAAATTTCATGTGAATATGTGGTGATGGTTACTCATGTTTGTCTGCATTTCAATGTAGGATTCACAAATTTTAGGGCTTTTTAGGTTTGAGTGTTTTTTTCAAATTCTAGGGGAGTTGGGGATTTCAGCTGCTGTGCTTCACCAAGCTGTAACAGACAGACTAATTTAACCATGAAATATAGTTTTCAACAGATTGTTCAACCAGATGTGAGATTAGTTTACACTGCAAATTACTCCTAAAAGAGCATGTAAATTGTATAAGGTGTGATTCACCTATGTGAAAACATTCTTGGCAAGGTTTCCTGATAGAGTTAGAAGTCAACAACAGAAACAGATAACTTTTCAGTCACCTCTTTGTTTGAATCTTTGGAAGGCCACATGATGATCTGAAGTAACGTGTAACCTGTCAGGTTACGATCAGTTCTAAGTGTGAGGGAGGTGATCAGCCAAATGGACATATAATTTCAAAATAGTTTGTGATGTAGATGAAAAACTAGTGTTAAGCAAGAAAACCTCACTAGAAGGATTCAATCATTTCTACTTGGTATGCCAACGTAAATTTGGACACGTTAGTTCGGATTCTTAGTGCTGCATTTTTTTTTTACTATTAACTATTTTCTTATATAAATATATAATTTTTTATATTTTTCTTATTATTAACTTATAAAAGTAGTTTATTTTTCTTCATGATAGAACTTTGTGTGAGTTTTTTTGACAAAATTGCATTTATCTCAAGACAAAATTGTGTATTTACATATATGATTGAATTATTTCAAATTAAATCACTTCATTTTTTATTGAACCGGATTGATTTGGATTTTGCATTTTTTTTTTAGAAATTCAAACCAATGAAAATAGATTGTTCTGGATTTTATTTTTCAAAATCTGATCTAACTCATAAACACCTATAGCAGAAACAATTGAATTACGGAGTATCTTTGGAAGAAGCATGCAGTAAAGAACCATAGTTTGTTTTTTTTCTTTCTAAAAGAGACTATTGCACTGTAGCTTTTGGTATCTGGGTGAGCATATGCCATTTGTGGTTGCCAATAACACTCTCAAATTCAGACAAATGGAAGACCCATCGTCCTTTTATGTTTTAAATATTGGACAATTTGTGTTAGTTCTCTACAATGCAGCTGTGAATGATACAAGTTTGAATCCAATAATTGCTGTTTATAATTCGTACAAATGCTGTTAGTTCGTTAAATATATATATTCATCTTATCTCCTTTTGTGAATGTCATTTTACTTTCTAAAGAATCCCACCAAGTAATAAACAGAAAAATATAAAGCCGGCAACTGAATATTTTTATATGTCAGGGCAAGTGAGTTTGTCAGTTTTGGCTATAAAATGGACGAATCACCAACCATAAAATTAGTCACCATTTTCACATCCAGCTTTCTATTCTGGACCCTTTCAGTGTATCATGGGGTTTACCAAAGTTTTAGGCTATTCCTCCCTTCTCCTTTTCCTTTGGTATACTTTGGTAAATGGATCCACCCCGAAGGTAAGGAGCATATTCACTTGGACTTTATGCATGCATGGTGTCTACGTGAGTTGCATGCATGCACAACCTCTGAGCTACAATAGAAGCTCTAAACTAACTCTTGGATTTGCTTTGATACAGCATCATATAGTTTATATGGGAGATCATTCACACCCTAATTCGGAATCCGTAATCAGAGCAAACCATGAGATACTAGCTTCAGTTACTGGAAGGCATGTCACCCAATTTGAGATAGAATTCATGGAATTAATTCTAACTATCAGTGTTCTTCTAATTTTAATTTATTTGGAAAAGGACTAATTTTGGCCAAAATGGACTTCCTGTGTACATTTCTTTCTACTTTTCAGCTTGAGTGAAGCAAAGGCAACAACCATCCACCATTACTCTAAAAGCTTTCAAGGCTTCTCAGCTATGATTACACCTGAGCAAGCTCATCAACTTGCAGGTATTGTATTCAAGTGTTATATGCTTCTGTCTTCATCTTTCCACTATATTGGACAAGGAAACAATGAGGACTAATTCAGTATTTTGAAAATGGCTTCTCAATTTAAAATATGTGGCTCCAATTTGGAGTTGTATTTGCTCAAGTTTTAGAGTGAAAAAACATATTCTATATGGAACCCACCAACCATTTACTTGCTCAGGCTCTGAACAACGTTTTTGAATTGTGTTTCAGAACATAAATCTGTAGTGTCCGTTTTTGAGAGCAAAATGAATAAACTCCAGACAACACATTCTTGGGATTTTCTTGGATTGGATACTATCTACTTGAGCAATCCTAAAGCATTAGACACCACATCCGAAGTCATTGTTGGTGTCATTGACTCTGGTTAATACTTTCTTTTTACACTCTCTTTTTTTCTGTCATTTTGATTAAAAATGAGTGACTCAACAACATTGGTTTTCAGGAATCTGGCCAGAATCGGAAAGCTTCACTGATCATGGAGTAGGTCCCGTGCCCAAAAAATTCAAAGGAGAGTGTGTTACTGGTGATAAGTTTACACTAGCCAATTGCAACAAGTAAGAATTCAAAATCCATCATAGACTGCTTTTAAGATGGATTACTATATTGAAGTAAATAAATTATGCATTTGAAGCTGTTAAAGCTTAATGTAAAATCAGTCACATGTTTTCACCTAATAGTTTAAAATATGTGACACGCTATTAGGATGTCTATGACAAAGTGGTCTAGATTTCTACTTCTAACTTTGCCAACCTAATTCTTCTAATAAGAAAAACTAGATTTCAGCACAAGGTAGATGGACCAGTGTATTATCCATATTATCCACGCTTTCAAAGTTCATAGCATTCTCTTACATGAATGAATGTGTTCAGATTCATCATACAAGTATTCATGTTCCCACACCCCATAGGCTAAACTTTTTCGATAGCAGGTTTATGGCAGAAACTTGTGCTATGCTATAGATATGTACAGATTGTCATTTGATAACTATGTCACTCACCTGGAGTTTGTATTTTTCAGGAAAATTATTGGTGCTCGGTTCTATTCAAAAGGGTTTGAAGCAGAAAATGGTCCTCTAGACGGTTTTGGCAATAAGATATTTTTCCGGTCAGCTCGAGATAGTGATGGACACGGAACACACACAGCTTCCACAATAGCAGGGTCCACTGTTGCTAATGCCAGCTTATTTGGCATTGCCAAAGGAACAGCTAGAGGTGGTGCCCCAAGTGCTAGACTTTCCATCTACAAGGCCTGTTGGTTTGGGTTTTGCAGTGATGCTGATATTCTTTCAGCAGTGGATGATGCTATCCATGATGGCGTTGACATACTATCTCTTTCTCTTGGTCCTAATCCTCCCCAGCCAATTTACTTCGAAGATGCAGTCAGTTTAGGAACATTCCATGCATTTCAAAAGGGTATTCTTGTTTCTGCTTCAGCTGGAAACTCAGTTTTTCCACGTACTGCCTGCAATGTTGCTCCTTGGATCCTCACTGTTGCGGCTAGCTCTATAGACAGGGAATTCAGTTCAAATATCTACCTTGGTAACTCAAAGGTCTTAAAGGTGAAGTCAATAACGAACTATTTTCTAAATTTTAACACTAATATATATCTAATGCATATCAATCTTAGTTACGAAATTAAGAATGGTTCATAAATGCCATCAGGGTTCTTCTTTGAATCCAATAAAAATGAAGCACTCGCATGGTTTGATATATGGAAGTGCTGCTGCAGCTGCTGGAGTTCCAGCTATAAATGCAAGGTATTCTCTTTGTTATTTGGCTAAGCACAAACTTTGTTGTTGCTAAATGTTTTTAAGTCCAAGACATCTAGAGTGACATGATTGAATTTTTAATCCTATTTCCTTGATTTCTCCATGTAACAGCTTCTGCAAGAACAATACTCTGAATCCTACCTTAATCAAGGGTAAAATTGTGATCTGTACAATCGAGAATTTCAGTGATGATAGACAAGAGAAGGCTATACAAATAAGGCAAGGTGGGGGTGTTGGAATGATACTTATTGATCATAATGCCAAAGATATTGGTTTTCAATTTGTCATCCCAAGCACTCTCATTGGTCAGGATGCTGTAGAAGAGCTTCAAGCATATGTAAAGACAGATAAGTGAGTTTTAAAAGTTTGTCAAATAGAGAAACAAATCTCTAATATCAAAGTTAGTCACACTTCATTGTCAGAAGATTGATCCATAAAACATCGTACACTAATGCTTTATTATGTCAGGAATCCCACTGCAAGAATCATCCCAACAGTAACTGTAGTTGGTACCAAACCAGCACCAGAAATGGCAGCTTTTTCTTCCATAGGGCCAAATATAATAACACCAGACATTATTAAGGCAAGTTTCCTTAGACTCATTGGACTATATGTTTGGACTGCATGGACTGGATTCTTCCTAGTTAACCTTTTTTTGTTGACACTGAAAGAATATAGAGGACATAGATACTCATGTATGATAACTATAGTGTGCTATAATCCAACTCTGCAGCCAGATATCACAGGACCTGGAGTGAATATTTTGGCAGCATGGTCTCCAGTAGGAACTGATGCCACAGTTGAACAACGACCTGTCAACTATAACATCATTTCAGGAACATCAATGTCTTGCCCACACATAACTGCAGTTGCAGCAATTATAAAATCTCACCACCCATCTTGGGGTCCTGCAGCCATAATGTCTTCAATAATGACAACAGGTAAGTTTTTCATGCTTCAAAAGTTCCCGGCAATTACCAAAGTCATGAGAATAGATGTTTATTATTGTGATCACCGTTTTTTCCCAATGTTACAGCAACAGTTACGGATAACACACACCACCTCATAAGACGAGATCCAAATGGAACTCAAACCACACCATTTGACTATGGATCTGGACATGTTAACCCAGTTGCATCACTCAATCCGGGATTAGTATATGAATTTCATTCCCAAGATGTTCTCAATTTTCTGTGCAGCAATGGAGCAAGCCCAGCACAACTTAAAAACCTCACTGGGGATCTTACTCAATGCCATAAACCTCTTACAGCTTCCTACAACTTCAATTATCCTTCAATTGGTGTGTCCAACTTGAATGGAAGTTTATCAGTTTATCGTACAGTTACTTATTATGGTCAGGAGCCAACAGTGTATTCTGCAAGTATTGAAAATCCATCTGGTGTGAAGGTTACAGTTACTCCAGCAGAATTGAAGTTCGGGAAACCTGGGGAGAAGATAACTTTCAGGATTGATTTCTTCCCTTTCAAGCAAAGCAATGGAAACTTTGTGTTTGGCTCCTTGATATGGAATAATGGCAAACATAGGGTCAGGAGTCCTATTGGTCTCAATGTACTCTCTACTTAATGTGGAGTGCTTCTTGGTCCTTACCATTATTGAGTTTACACCTAAGAAAATGCATTTATTTATATCACTTTCATTTCTGCAATAAAAGAAAGGTTCAACTCAAACAAATATTGTCAGGTGCCTGTGATCATCAGTGCAAATGTTCTCTGAATCATGGCAAAAATAATTAGTATTGTATTGGCACTGTATCATTGTGTTTTTCCTGGATGGTTAACCTTTGTCAAAGCCTGGTGATTTTTATGTAAACACACTGCGTTTGTTGTGGTTAAACTTTGTCTAGTTTTTGTAAGGTTAATGTAGGCCATTATACCTGTAATGTAACAATTATCATCAACGGGAGCAAGAAGCATATTGCCTTACCATAATTACAAATAAAATTGATTGTTTCAATCATTAAGAAGTGAACTTTAAGCCTAAATCAACCTCATAAAACCGGCTTATAAGGTGAGGTTTGCATCCACTTTTATACAATTAAATGTTTTTATCTCTAGTCGATTTGGGATCTCCAACACACACCCATCACGCCGAGAATGACAGCTTGTGTATTAGAGAATAAAATACATGGTGTATATATAAGAAAAAGACTAAGACCTAGCTGAAACAAAAAATGAAAGTTTGGTCAAACAAACAAAGTTCAATAACTTAAAACATAACAACTAAATATGTTAATAACACTATCCGTTTTTCTTTTTCTAAATTTGGTATGGAAGTGAAATCAAATCTTACTTGAATTAATAACAATACTTTGAATAAGAAAATATGTAAAGCACCTTTTAATAGCTGAATATCACATGAAGTACAAGCTCCAATGTTGTGAACTATGGTTCAATTTCTTGCAGGAAGGGTTGTTTACATGTTCGACCAATGTCTTCTGACATGATTGTCTCTCAAAGAAGACACATGAGAAGAAACAGTTCCAAAGTACACTGAATATTTCTCCAAGCTGTGTTCTTGACGTTTTTAAACTGTTATTGTGATTTTCAATTTTCCATTTTGGTTAAATTTTTCTCCTCTTTATTACCCGAAAACAAAGGATAAAGATTTAAGTTAAAATGAATATAATCCAAAGTGAACACAAATTTTTAATCAAACAAATTTCTTTTACTGTAATAAAGTGGACACTTTTAAGGAATAATATAGAAGAAAAGCATATTTTATCTAAAAGGAAACTAAAAATCTAGATAATTGGAAGAATTATCAAGCCTTATCTTGAAGAACTTCTTAGTGTTGAATCTTCTTTGGTTCCTTTGATTGACTCATCGAAACCATTATCTGTGCTTTGGAATCTTAGTTTGTTGCATTCTTTGAGATCACCGTTTTGTACTTCTTGAATCCTGAAAGTCGACATCAGTAAATTCAATTAATACTTAGCTTGATTTTACTTTTTTCCAGCACCATAGCTTTTGTTTTAAAAGAAAAAGAACATTGAAATGAAACTTGTGCACTGTAAACATAATTTGTATAAGTCGCAAATAATGTTGTTGTGAAAGATACTAATACGAGTCCAGCAAATGATGATCATGTTCAATTTAATTTGTGGGTTTTAAAATTAGAAGTTATGTTCAATTTAATTTGTGGGTTTTAAAATTAGAAGTTACTATAAAGTAGTAGAACGAGAGTTTGGATAGGTGAAAGGTCAAAAGTTGTGAGTGAAATTTTAATTATGTTATTAGTGGGGTTTTAAGGCTAAATGAAGATTTTTCTATAAGAGCTTTCTAAAGCCTATAAATAGGATGTTCTTCCAGTTGTAATATGCACCACAAAAAGAAATACAATAGAGAAATACAAGAAGAAGAGTTTCTCTTTAAAAAAAATCCAAGTGTGAGTGGTTGTCTATTTTTCAATTTGGTATCAAAGTCAATGGCAAATGTGACGGGTCAAATACCGCTACCATGGTTAACGAAGGCGACCATATATGATAACTGGTGCATTCAAATGAAAGTTCTTCTCAGTTCTCAAGATGCATGGAAGGTGGTCAAAGAAGGTTTCGAAGAACCAACAGATACTGCAGGTTACACGGCAACTCAAACCAAGGCGTTGAAAGAGATGCGATCAAAGGATAAGGCGACACTATACATGTTGTTCTGAGCAGTTGATGAGTCGGGCTTTGAGAAGATTGTCAGTGCAACTACTTCAAAAGAAGCGTGGGACATCTTTAAAAAGGTGTTCAAAGGAGTTGACTGAGATAAGCAAGTGCGTCTACAAACTCTTCGTGACGAGTTGGAGAGCATGAAGATGATGGAGTCGTAAAGTGTATCTGACTACATTACACATGTACAGACTGTAGTGAATCAACTCAACCGAAAAGGTGAAACGTTGACCGATGCACGAGTTGTGGAGAAGATTTTGAGAACATTAACCGATAATTTTGAGAGTATTGTGTGCGCAATAGAAGAGTCAAAGGACCTAACGACGCTCACTGTTGACGAGCTCGCCGCTTCACTCGAGACACACGAGTAACGGAAGAAGAAGAAGAAGAAGGAGGAAACACTCGAGTAAGCACTTCAAACCAAGGCGTCAATCAAAGACAAAAAGGTACTTTATCATCAAAACTCTAGAAGTAAAGGGCGTGGCCGTGGAAGTCATGGAAATGGTCATGGTGGTAAAGGCACCAGTCATGAAGGGTACTATAAGGAGAAGGAACAGTTGAGCCAACCAAATTGGCGTGGAAGAGGACGTGGTCGAGGAAGAGGCGGTCGATCAAATTACTCAAATATCAAGTGCTACAAATGTCACAAATATGATCACTATGCAAAGGATTGCAACTCCGACAAATGTTATAATTGTGGTAAAGTGGAGAATTTTGCAAAAGATTGTCGATCCGATATAAAGATAGAAGAGACAACCAACCTAGCCTTGGAAGACGAAACAAATGAAGGTGTTCTCTTGATAGCTCAAAATGAAGTCAACATTAACAATGACACTTTGTGGTACCTCGACTCGAGAGCAAGCAATCATATGTGCGGTCACGAGTACCTATTCAAAGAGATGCAAAAGATTAAAGATGATCATCAAAGGTGGAAGTCAAAGGCCAAGGTACGGTTTGTTACTTACAAAAAGATGGCTTAATTGGGTCACTCCAAGATGTTTATTACGTCATACCTCAAGACCAACATTTTGAGTATGGGGCAACTCACAGAGAAAGGTTACTCGATATTTTTAAAAGATCGGCTACTACACTTGAAGAATAAGTAAGGCGTTTGGTTGCTCGAATCGAGATGACAAGAAATCAAATGTACAAGCTGAATTTAAGAAGCATACAAAAAAAATGTTTGCAAGTCAACATAGAAGATAAGACATCGCAATGGCATCTCCGTTTTGGTCACCTACATCATGGTGGTCTAAAATAGTTTGCGAAGAAGAATATGGTGCACAGGCTACCCAACATGGACTACGAGGGAAAATTTTGTGAAGAATGTATGCTCAGCAAGCATGTGAGAACCTTGTTTCCAAAGAAGGCTCAATATTGGACTAAGCAACCTCTCAAATTGATTTATACAGATATATGTGGGCCAATTACTCCAAAATCCTTCAGCCGTAAAAGGTATTTCATTACCTTTATCGATGATTTCTTACGAAAAACTTGGGTTTATTTTTTGAAAGAAAAATCTGAGGCATTCGAGGTGTTCAAAAGTTCAAAGTGATGGTCGAGAAGGAAACTGATAGATAGATCAAAACTGTACGATATGATAGAGGTGGCGAGTATACTTCGACGACTATCATGGAGTATTGCGAGGAGCAAGGCATAAGGCAATTTCTAACCGCACCGTACACTTCTCAACAAAATGGTGTGGCGAAGAGGAAGAACAGAACCATTCTCGACATAGTTCGATCAATATTAAAAGCAAAAAGATGTCAAAGGAATTTTGGGCATTGTATTTTAGATTACGTAATTCAAAAATCTTAAAATTAAACTGAAATACATCTTTGGATTATACAATCTAAAAATTAAAAAATATATAATTTATAATATATTTTTAGATTATATAATTTAAAAATTCATAAATATATTTTGAATATATTTATAAATTATGCAAAATATAGTTATGGATCTAAAAATATATTTCAAAAGTATTTCTAAATTATACATTCAAAAAATTTAAAGCATGTTTAAATCTTTCTATTACTCCATAAATGTGCCGAAAGAAGCCTTGGGGTTCAGAAAGTAATTTCCTGAACCAATGCAGTATGTTCATTTTAAATTGGGTTCATTTTAACAACATGGCAATTGCTTCCTATCCCCATTTTTTTAACCTGCACCCAACACAGTTTTAAATTTCCGAAAATGTCCTTCATTCTGAAAATGAAAATCCAGAATTGAAAATAATATATTCTGAAAAAATAAATTTAAAAAAGATTATTATGTTCCGGAAATAAAAATCCAGAAACAAAAGTTAAAATCTCATTTCGGATAAGAAAATTCGTAACAAAAAAATTCATTCTGGAAAAAAAAAATCTGGAAACATATTTCAGAAAAGGGTCCGAAATGTACTTTTATATCTACCCATTTTATTTAAGGGCCTTTTCGTCTTTTCAACTAAAATTGAGTGCATTGAGGAAGCAATTGCCTAACAACATGTGCAAAAATCTGGACCAAGTCCATTACTCAAGTGCTTCCTCTCTCATTTTTGTTCCTTTCACTCTATCTCTCATTTTTTTCATACTTTTAATGAAAAAGTTTAAACTTATTTTTGTTCATAAAAATAATAATTTCTTTATAACAAATAAACTTAAAAGAAAATAGTATTTTTAATTAGTATCAATATACAGAAATTATATTTAAATAATATTAATTTAGATTGTTTATATGTATTATAAGTAAGTACAAGATTGTGTCTTTAAAAAAACAGACAAGAATATTTCTCAAAGAGTTATATATAGAGACTGAAGTGATATTCAAATAGAATTTACACTTTATGAGTTAAAGTAACATAGCTCATTATAGAAATGAGAAGTATTCAGTGTAATTAAAAATTAATGTTAACAGAATATTTTATATAACTATAAATTATTAAGAATCATCATGATGAATCGGTGCATACTAATTCATGATTCTGAATATTTTAAAAATTTCCTTTTCTGGGTAAGGAAAAAAAAGTTCTTTTGTTTCTGTCTACAGTCAAATAATTGGATCGACCTACCTACCTACCTACGACCAACCAAATAATGTTTGCATAAGTTATCCATTTGAATCAAACATTTAGATGTTGAAAAGAGAAGCCAAAAGGTCAACAAAATGTGGATGCTTCAATGGAACTGTCAACTGTGACCAATTGCTGTGCCAATTGATCTTTTGCCTATTAACAAAGACATTGAGAAAAAAAAAACCACAAAAATAGTGAGAGTCAAAATTAGTTCTTTTATCTAATCTATTTTTTTTTTTATGTCTTTGTCTAATCTACTTCATGTGTACATTTCATTTCATGGATGGATTTGAGGATTTTGGAATGAAAAATATTATTTTCATAACTCCAATAGTGAAATACACCAATTTATATACTATGAAAGGTTCTAATCTCTAGTTGATGTGAGATTTCCAACACACTTCCCTCACGCCGAGAGGACCAACTCGTGTGTGAGACTATATATTATGAGTGGTCTGACCAACTCGTGATACCATATTAAGAAGTGAACTTTAAGTCTAACTCAACCCCATAAAACTGGCTCATGAGGTGAGTTTTGCACCTACTTATCTACTATGAAAGGCTTAAATATATAGTTAATGTGAAATCTCCAATATAGAATTCTCAATATATCAGAATTAGTTTAATTCTTTGTTTAATTTAATTGATGTATGCATTTAATTTGATAGGTGAATTTGAGGATTTTAGAATGAAAAAACAACTCTATGGTAAAATATACCGATTTACAATCTTTTAAAATTTATCCATCTCTTCACGTTTCCTTCTATTTTGAATAGTTATATTATAGAATACCTTATTGTTAGTTGTTAACATATCGATACTCCTTAAAAATATAAAATATACTCTTTTAGTAATAGATTAATCCTTCAAATTTAATTAATAATAGTGTGATGACATTATTAAGATTTATGGACTTAGTTAGAAAACAACTAATTTAATAATCAAAATTCTTAAATTGTATAGTTTTATTCTGATGAGATGTTGAAATTTTTTTTTATGAACATAATTCATACAGTATTTTAAATTAACAATTGTGGATTAATATATGCTTCTTGGATGTGACTTTTTTTCTGGTCAAACATTATTTTAACATTAGAAAAGTGGATCTTAAGCAAGCAAATCAATTCCCTACATCCCAGCATACAGGTTTTACAGCCATTAATGAGGGATGGAGCAGGAAGAAAAATAAGGAAAGACACAAGTTTGGATGAGTATATATGGAGAAAGCATAAAAAAATTTACAGGACCAATTCAACAAACTTTTCTCTTTTCTCTTGGTATTAAATACAAAAGCATGACAAATTTTAATGTCACCATAATGTAATCAATTAAGTTAGGCATATAATTGATTGATAATGTTGTACAAAATATGTGATTGGAACTTGTTTTAACTTCCACAATCAATTATGTAGAAACATGATCAGTTTTTTTTTATGTTTTTTTATTATAATAATATTACAATGTTTTTAAGCAACATTGATAAAGCAAATGGTTTTCGAATAAAACAAGATTTCGAATAAAACAAGTTTACAAGTGAATGATTTAGAAAAAATGTTATTTTTACTATAATTATTAGAGATAAAATTATTGGTGGTAAAATATATGTATGAAAAATGGATTTGATTTTGATAAATTATAAAAATATATGTTAGTTGTTTTATTACTATTTTTTTATTATCCTTTTATGAAAGATAACCATTGTGCATTTTTCATAATTTATGAATAAAAATTGTTAAAATAAGGTATGATTACCTTATTGGTTCCTATATTTAGTGTTAATATCCAATTTAGTACTGTGGTTTTTCAAAAAATCAATTTTGTTCCTTTATTTTTTAAAAAGTACTTAAATGGGTCATTTCTGTTAACTTTTTCTCAACGACGTCAACTGGTGCTTATTTGACAAAAAGAATTGTTGATGTGGACTGTGAATTAAAAGAAAAATGAGATTTGATGTTGTGTGAGATGGCAAGTAAGGGCTTTGGCATAGATTAGTAAAATTTGGGAGTTAGGGTTTCTCTCATTCTTTCAATCATAATCCCAAAAGAATAAATATCATTGGAAACCAAAAAGTTACCTCATTTTTTAACAATTGCTGATGAGAATCACTTTGAGAACCATCCAGTTGCGTTTCACACCTTAGTTGTTCAATTTTCTTGAATCAGATAAAATAGGAACGAACCAAACCAAAGTGAGCAAAATGAGACCGACTCAGATGGAATAATCAAAGAAAAAGCAAGAGGAAGAGATGCCCATATGCTCAAAATGAAAGCTTCCAAAAGAATCTAATGTCAAAGACACTGACAAGCAATGAACACTTTTATTCCTTAATGGTTAGAGAGAGAGAGAGAGAAAAATTGTGTTCGTGTTAGTTTGTTTGGGGGAACGGAACAATGTTTCCTGAATCAATCAATTCCATAATCTTCTCTCGCGCAACATCTGAGTCTATTTCTACATGAGCACAAACAAATATCATTTAACTTCCACTTCAGTTACAATACTCACAAGTTAAAGAACCTTGCGCAACCTCTCACTTTATCAATCAAAGCGTAGTGGAACAAAATTCTCAATAACATGTTGTGAACGAAAGCAGATATGGTTTCCAAATTTGTGAATAATTGATACAACCAGAGAAGGAAAAGTGGGAGTTGAAGAAATTGAAAGATGTGGACATTGTTATGAACCATTGCACTTGCTAATCTTTTTTAAGAAACTGAAAGAGGTTAACAAATGGGAGAAATCCTAACCTCCAAATTTTATAAATTTTTGTCAAAGTCCTCCATTTGTCACCTCAAACAATGCCAAATCTCATATGTCTTTTAATTCACTATCCACATCAACAATTCTTTCTGTCATATAAATAACACTTGATGCAATTGAGAAAAGTTAACATAAAGAACCAATTAAATACTTTTTAAAAAATAAAGGAACCAAATTAATTTTTTTAAAAATCATGTAATCTAGAAACTAATAAATTATTATACCTTAAAATAATATATATGTATTGCTTATGTTATGATAACAAACTCAACAACTCTTTCTTAGATTATAAATGCAATACATTAATTCTTGTTCAAAGTCAATATTCATTAACACAATAATCTCGTGTAAACATTTTTCATAAATATAATTTATTATATTTAGAATTTATTTATTTAGAAAGTTAAACTATTTATATTAAAAATTGTTTAATTATTTATTACAATTAATGTATAATAATATATATTTATTTGTTTAATCTAATCCAAACTCTACAATATTATATTAAATCATTATAAACAAATAATGATAATTCAAATTAATATATACACTTTTAGCAATTTTTTTATAATTACTTTATGATATAACTATTATTATTATTATTATTATGTAAATTTAAATATGGCACAAAATTATTATTTTTTATATATTAATAAATATTAAATATTCACTCAAAAAGTATCCGTAGATAGCACATATTGGAAGACTTACATACAGAAGCATGTAATGTCACTGTAATATAACCAATGAAGTAAATATAATCAAATTAAAAATTTTCACAATTAATTATTTAATTTAAATTAATTATCTAATTTAATTAATATAGTATTAATTATTTTATACTTTTAAAATTAAATTTTATTTAATGATTTTTTTGGTAACGATAGTTGCATGTGATAATTAACTAACTTAATTTTTTTACTTTTTTTTTACTAAATATAATAAGATAGTTATGATATTCAAATTATTTTAATTTTAAAATGTAATTAAATTTAAATATAAATATGAATATTACACAAAATAAATAAATACATATATTATTTAAATAATTTATAATTTAATATTAATTTTTATTTTAATAATTAATCATTTAAAAAAATTGCTTTAACATCTCTATAGAGTTCGAGGAGGACTTAATAATTTTTTATTAACTTTTTTGATAAAAAATAAAAAAGAAAATAATTTATTTAGATAAATATTCGAGATAATGCTAGAGAGTTAATCTATGTAGTTATATAAATAATTATTTTTTTTTTAAATATCATAATAAATGATAATTTAAAAATAAGAAATATATATATTAATTTTAATAGTTTTCTTCATTTTTTTTATTGTTATTATATTATTATAAAAACTATTATATATTATTATATAGAGAAAAACAATTTATTTTAATATATTATATCTGTATATTAATTAAAAAAATATTTTTTATGTGAAACAGTTAATATATATATATATATATATATATAATCTAAACTATTAATATAAAATAAAATTACCATTTTTAGAATGAGTTATCTTATCTCTTCTCTTACGAAATTGAAAATATGATCATACACATTTAAGATGTTATGTTTTCAAAAAAGATGTGTCAAAATTGTATTGGTTGAGTATTAATGTAAGATAAAAGAAAAAAGTGTGATTGGAAATGAGAGGCTGCCATGAGTGATAAACACTTATCCCTTGGAAATGATTGGCATTTCATTCATGCAAACGTCAACCTTTCACATTTTATCTATTTAATTTCGGTGCCTATTTTTTGTTGTCCTATTAATTTAGTTTGCTAAGGCTTCTTCACCTTTTTACTTTGCTGAAAAAAAAAACAAAAAACAAAAAACAAAGTTCAAATAAAATAAATAAATATATTTAATAGAAGATTAATGATGGTAATAAAAATAAAAAAATTTTTAAGAATGTTTCAACTTTTAAATAAAAACAAAATAGTACTTTATATAATGTACAATAGTTCTGAAAATCTTGCGTTATCTTATAATTTTTTAAATTCTAAATCATAAACACGTATTAATTACGTAAAAAATAAAATAAATAAAAAATCAACAAATTAGCCATAAATATCTAGATTAAAACTAATAATATATAAAATTATTTTATAATATATATGCATATGTAATTAAAACTACATATATCTAGACTAAAATTAATAATATATAAAAATATTTTATAATATATAACTACTGTAAAATTATTTTTATAAATTAAATTTATAAGATTAAATTATGTTTGAAATTTCATTCTTAATATAATATCAAGTTATTTATAATTTATTATATATTTATGAAACTATTCGCTGTTGGAACGGATTTTATAATGTTTAATTATTCAAGTCATTTTTTTAATTTTGATAGTTTATTTACCTTGATTTACCTATTTATTTCTTTATTTTACTTTCAAAATAAATTTTTTTTTTCTTTTCTTTTCCATACGCATTCTCTGTCTTACTACACATTCATATTATAAAATCCGAGAATGAGTCTTTTGACATTGTAAGTTGTCAATACAATTGGTACAACGTAAGTGCTTGTTGGTATCATAAATAACTTTAGAGTCAGCCCTTTGATAAGAAAAGGGAGAAAAAGAAAAAAAGTAAAAAATTATTTTAATAATATTTAAAAAAATCATGAAAAAAAATTAATTTTAAAAATAAAAAATAATTAATTATTATGGTGACTAAATTTTAAACGATAGACTACAAATTTTTATTTTTAAATTAATTTCTATTCTTCTTAAATAATTTTCAAATTAGTATTTAATTAGCAATTAATTTTTTTTTACTAAATTTAAAGTCTAAATAATTGGTAATTATTGTAAAAATTAATTATTTTTTATTTTTAAAATTAGTTTTTATTTCATAATTTTTTTATAAGTATAAAATGAAATAAAAATAAAATATATAAAAAAAAATTATTTAATATTTTTTAATTATTTATTATAATAATAATAATAATAATAAATATTTAATAATTGACTAAATAATCTTCCTCTCCATATCTTTGGGAAGAGTGGATGAATAGATTGAAACAATGGGTGAAGGTTAAAGTGATGGGTTGTGAGACCTCATTTATGGAGTCGGTGGGGTTGCACACAGACAATCAGTCAACTTTCCCATATTTTAATCAATGCTTCTTTCTTTCTCCCATTCTTTCAAATCACATCACATACAATGAATAAGAGCCTCCATTCCAAAAAAAATGTTCAGATTCTGAATCCCAAATTCACACTTTATGTTCAGATATTCAATGCCATGTTCATTGGATTGGAGTGGATTTATCTCATCCATCATTTTGAAAACATAAATGAAATAAACTATAATCATCAAATCTTTTATATTTTCTTTCATTCTTCAATTTACTTCTTTTAACATGTTCAATTAACTATTTATAAACTTTTCAGTTAGTACATCTTAAATTTTAATCCTTCATTTTTTTTCTTCAATTTTTTTATCTTTTCTTTCTTTTTAATATTTGTATGTATTTTTGTTATCATATTTTTTGGGAAATAAATGAAATATATAAAGTGGTAATTATATAAAATGCTAAATCAAATAAATAATTAGTTACTGAATAATAAGAAACACTTCTACCTTAAATTAGTATAAATAAAAAATATATACAAAACAATCAATAACTTTTCATCGATAAATAATTAAATCAATTAAAAAATATTTTAGAAGTAACCTTTAAACAAAACAGTTATAATAACTCTATATAATTGGATCCAGATAAATTAATCAAACATTCTTCTTTTTATACCTAATTCTAAAAACTAGATAACTTATAATATTGAAAGAGAAACTTTTACTCATTACCATAATCTAAAAAAAAAAATAGATCAAGAATATTTAGAAAAACAAATGTAGATAATTTTTTTTGAAAAAAATTATAATCTCTTAATATTTTGGTGACTCAAGTCAAATTATCTTAATTTTATTCGAAATGATTCAGATTGATTGAATAAAAAAAAATCTAATCCATTTGATCCGTATTTCAATTTAATTTTAGCTTAAACTTAAAACAATCCAATATCCTTGAAGGAGGAAAACGTTTAAACTAAAAATTTAATAAATGCTTTCTTGTTTAAATAAAAAAAATAGCTTTAAAATTAATTCGTTAAAATCAATCTTATATACATATTGATATTAAGTTAAACCTCAATATTCATTTTTTTAACAAGAAGGAGAAGACAGGTGACAAAAAATTGTCATACTTTGATTGACTTTTCTTAAATAATTGAAATGACAAATGTGGTTTTCATCCCTAGCAACAACATTCTGAGTAAGAAATTGACTTAAGTAACTATGTTGGTGTTGTGGCCCCTCTTCTATGACGTTGTTAATTTCATAATTAGCATGTATTAATCACATTACCTTTTAATCTTTCCTATATTAAGATAAGATAATCAACCTTCATTCATAATCTACTAAATAGTTAGTACGAATGAATGCATATAATAAATTAAAACATCCATTAGATTCCAAACTTTAAGATAATAAGATTATTTATTTTTTTTATATATATTATCTATCTTATCTCTCTATATTGAGAAGTGTATTTTTAAGTTTAGTTAAATTTTATAAAATTGTCTTATATATTATGAATTGGTCATATTTTTTAATTAATGTGTGATCTTCAACACCTTTTTTATGTCGAGATCCATCAATTCGTGCGTAAAACTATATATTTATAGGTGGTTCAATAGTGAACTAATAGCGGGTGACAAGATAAACCCAACAAACTATGGTTAAGATAAACTCTAATGACTCTGATATCATCTTAAGAAGTGAACTTTAAACTCAACTCAATCTTACAAAATTGACTTTTAATGTGAGATTTACATCCACTTATATATTATGAATTGACCGACCTTATCTCTTGTCGATGTTGGACATCCAATAGTTTTTACTCAATATGGAAGCATCTTAAATTCCTAATAAAATGTCCAAAATTTAAATATTAGAAACAAATATATTTTTTTATCGGTAAAGAGAAACAAAGATATATAATGAATGAATGAATTAAGTAGTTTTGGTTTAAAAATACACAATCTTCTAATTTCAAATAGAGAAAGACAAAAATAAAGTGAAAAAGTTGAGTGTTTATCATACCTCAGTTATACTTAAAAGAAATACCTCAACACATATATAATAAGAAATTTACATAACAAATTAGTGTCATACTAAATCCTAGAAAAAGACTATGTTGACATTAAGAAAGAACAAAGGCTCAAATTGTCATATGTTGGCTACAACCTGCAAGTCAATTTACAAAAAAAAAACTTTAATGTATTTTTTGCAAAGAATTATTGAAATGAGCATATTTTGAAACTTTATCTATGGGGAGGGTAAATTATGTCAGCATGAGACAACTTCATTATGAAGAAGTTGCGCATGCATGACACAACTATGAATTTATTAAAGTGAAGTTGTGTCATGCTATCACAATTTCAGTTGTTTTAAACTAAAGTCGTGTCAGTTATGCACAACTTTAGTATAATCTGATTTAAACTAAAGTTGTGTCATCTTTGCAGACTTCAGTGTAATCTGATTTGAACTAAAGCACTAAACTCATGTTACCATGTCACAACTTTAGTTTAAATAAAAAATTAAAATAAATATCGACTCCCACTACAAGAAAATCATGAAATAAAAACTAATTTTTAGTGACAAAAAATAATTAGTTTCTATAGTGACTAAATTAGAAACCATTTTAGAGACTAAAAAATTTTTGGTTTCTAAATTAGTTTCTATTATTGTTAAATGATTTCTAAATTGATATCTAATTAGCAACCAAGGTTTTTGCTACCAAATTTAGAAGCTAAATAATTGGTAGTTAAAACCTTGATTGCTAATTAGATACCAATTTAGAAATCATTTAACAATAATAGAAACTAATTTAGAAACCAACTTTTTTTAGTTTCTAAAATGGTCTCTAGTTTAGTTACTAAAACAACTAATTATTTTTTGTTTCTAAAATTGATTTTTATTTCATGTTTTTCTTGTTGTGTCCTCTCACACTGAAATCGTATCAAGCCAATACATCTTCACTTTCACAATTTCAAAATCGTGTCATAATGAAGTTTTGTCATTCTGGATTACTTATCCAAATGAAAACACTCATTTTGATAAATTTTTTTAGAAATTGTACAACTTTTAAATTTTTTCATAATTTACAACCTTATGAGTACATAATCATATCATTGTCCAAATCTTAGCTGGCTAAAGGTTCATAATTCATCTCCTCCTTTAAGATCACATGGCCATGAGACACATTTTCTTTCCAAAAACTACAATCAATAAGAGATTGTTGGTTGCACATCATATTTCATGTATTTAACCATTTCCAACTCTTCTTGTTCATGTGAGCAAAATCTTGCATACACATGGGAGAGTGAAGCACATAAATTAGCGTGTTGAAATTCACTTCATTGAGAGGGGAAAGTAATAATAAATACCAATATTTTAATTGATGAATATGATTGCATGAGTCCTTTTTGTTTGCTTGTTATGTACAATAGGTCACCATCTGTTTGGCTACCAAAACCTACAAGGACTACTCACCTAAATGCCCTAAACTAGTACCCGTGTTTATTAAAAAAAAGAAAAAAAGAAGGAAATATAAGGAGATAAGAAAAAAAAATCTCAGAACAGCTATTATTTAATTAAAAAGATATGAGTGAAGAAAAATTGCTATTAATAATTTATTTGTTATTATCTACTAATATCAATATTATTTTTTAAAACATTTACTATACTATAATAAAAAAATTAGAACTCTTAGTAAAAAAACCACTTATTTGTCTTTCATTTTAACAAAATTATGAATGTAATTAACATAATAATGAATTACTCATTCATCACATGTATCTTTAAAATATGTATAACATATATTAATTATGCTTTCCTTTATAAGTATTTTACGTGTCAATAAATTTTTTCATGCATTTTTAAGTGTGGAAAGTTTCAACCATCACTCACCTTCTTTGTCACACTTTTCCTCTCATTTCCATATCCATAGCAGTACATCTCTATCTCTGTTTTTTTTTGTTTTCTCCATCCCTGTTTCAATGGTGACAAACGAAGTCTAAATAAATGGTCCCTGAAATGGCGTGTTCAATATGCTTGCATGTAGGGTTTCCACCTATTCTACATTATATGACTTGCTTCCAAATCACATAAATGCGTTTTAGAACAAAACTGGGAGAGCATGGAGTTTAGGTTACTGTTTTAATTTAACCATTAATTTAAAATTGGAATACAGTTGTGTTAAATATGCGAGAGAAAAAAATAAAAAAGAAATACATGTCTTTAAAAAAAGTGCCCACGACATTACTGTTTTCCATATGTTACAAATATTACGAATCTATAATAAAATGTGTATATACTTTAACCATAGTTTTTTAGAATAATCTTATTAATTATATTCCAAATATATAATAAATCAATAAAATATGCTAGTCATAAAAATGGCAAGAAAATTAAAAAATAAAAAAATATAAAAAAATAGTATTAGTACAAGAAATTCATTAGTTATTACATACTAAGTAATACTATCTTATAAACTAAAGAAACTCATTAGTTATTACATTAATTAAGTTAGATATTATCTTATAAACTAAAAAAATTAAAAAACTATTGGTATCTAAATTAATTTCTATTATTAATAAAAAATTGTAAATTAGTTTTTAAATTGGTCTCTAAATTAGATACTAAGATTTTATTTCCTAACTATTTTAGATACAATTGAGGATTATACTAGTTAAGTACAAGTAATTCAATAATGATTTATAATGTGTTATTTATAGAAAACAGAAAAAAAAACATAAGAAAGGAGGCTTGGATTTTGTTTGAAAACGAAAGACACAATTTCATAATTTTATAAATTTATTTGTTTAAAGTGTTTTAAAAAAATGTTTTTTTCACAATGATTCTCATTCTTAGGTTAGTGTAGATAATAATAACATGCAATGTAAGTGATATAGAAAGAAAGAGAAATACACAATAGATTTTATAGTGGTTTGTATAATAAAACAGTCTACGTCTAATTCTCTATAAACGGATTGAGTTTCACTAAGCAGATTGATGCTGTGAAGTACAAAACTTATGTTGCATAACCACTTTTAACTAACATGTACAAGTATTGTTTTGTATCGTAACCACTTTTGACTAATCCGTTGAGTATTATTTGACTCGTAGTATCTCCTGGCTAACCCATTTGAGTAATTTTTTAGGAATGTAGTCACTCTTGACTAACCCCTTATATTATTATTTGGGCTCATAGTCATTGATGACTAACCCCTTTGAGTATTTTTTGGGCTCTTAGTCACTCCTGACTAGCCTTATTCAAGTATTCTTTGACATTTAGTCACTCTTAGCCAAAACCAAGTATTCTTTTGGATTCTAGTCATTCTTGACTATGTTTAAGAATATTCTTTGAATAACAATCACTCATGGCCAATAACCAAATATTATTTTCCAAACAACCACTTCTAAATAAGATAAATAAATTATTTAAGTAGTGATAAGTAAATCATATATGGTTGTTCACTATAGAGCGATAATGTCACATATACATGGTTTACGCATTTTCTATTAGTTTGCTAAACGCGAATAATGTTTTCTACGATACTTTTTGGGACATAGAGAGTTGGAGTAGAGTTTCAACACTATGCAATGTTGTCTCTTTAATCTTCTTCTTGGTGAATGAATTTAAATAGGCATTGAAGAATATTAATAAAGTTGTTGCAAATATGTTTTTAGTCGTTAGGTAGCTTCAACTCACTTAAATGTCTTCATTGCGTCTGATAAACTTGAACGTGAAGGATGCATTACATGTACTCCATGCAACATTAATTTCTCTTTTCTTCTTTACGCAACATTCCGATAACTATATGTACTAATCTCTTCTTAGACAATGTATATTTACTTGAATTTGTATAAATATGTAGTACAAAATTAACTTAAATCTATGTATGGTCTAAACATGCAATACTTTATCATGTGTAAAAGAAGATAATATAATGTTACATCGTCTGATAAACAAAATACTTATTTTTTACATAATCCTTTTGAATAAAAATTATGAAAGACGAAATATGACTATATTTTATATTTAATAATTAATGAAAATTATGAGTGTTGAACTTTTTTCTCACATTATCTAATACAATTTATATGATATTTAGTATGAAATGTAAATGATATTAATGTATTAATTATGTATTTATAGGAACATTAAATTTGCATTACTTTGATATTGATATTAACACTACAAGAAAAAATAATTTTAACGGGGTTTATTTTTACATTATCCAGATTAAAACTTCTATTAAGTCATTTACACAAGGTTGCAGTTTCCCACTCTAAACCATCATTGGGAAAGGTGTTCCCAGGGTTTTTTTAAACCTCAGGAAAAGTCTTTCAGAACCCCTGTTAAATATCATGGGTTTAAGAACCTCCGTAAAATACCACAAGTTTCAAAACCTCCATAAAATATCATGAGTTTCAAAACCTCCGTAAAATATCATGGGTTTCAAAACCTTTGTTAAATACCATGGGTTTAAAAACCTCCGTTAAATATCATGGGTTTAAGAACCTCCGTAAAATACCATGAGTTTTAAAATTTTCGTAAAATGACTTGCCGTTTGAAATAACCTTCAACCCCATTTTCCACCATCTCTAACAATTCTCCTAACTTCTCTCTTCCACCGTAGACGCATTGCTCTTCGACAAAGACTCAGTGGCCGCCGACGACAGTCCTAGCAAGGAATCACAATTCAGCTAAACTTATGTCTATTATATCTAAGGAGAAGAAACACTAACACTAGTACAAAAGTTTAAAACAAAGACACATTATTTAATGCGATTTTAGGGTTAGACGTTGTCTTTCAAAACACGGTGACATTTTTTAAATTAAATTGATTTAAGAATGCGGCTATTACAAATAGTTGTCTTCTTAAATCATTTTTTACCCTAATTATGAAGCCGCTGTCTTTTAATATTTCTGCACCAGTGTAAATAATGCATTATCTTCTTCTTAGTCCAATATTGCTTCTTTCATCACCTTATTGCCCCAACTTGGGTCACAAGCCAATGTTCCCTAGCTCGGCAACAACTGATGTTTATCATTGCTTTATATATCTTAAACAATTGCATTATCTATCAGATGTGGGTTTCAAAACCATGTGTGTTCTTGGCTAAAGATTGCAAGAACATATTTTGAGGAGAAATTAATTTTCACTTTCACAATGAATTAATTATTACATTCATTTTAAAATAAAGACCTTAATTTAAAATGTTTCAAAATTATGAGAATTAAATATTAACAATTATAACTAAAACTAAAATTATGCATAAAATATACGTACATCAAAAGTTAAAACAAAATAAGTCAAGTTTTTTGAAGTATAAGCTCGTAACAAAAAAAAACTATGAATTATATAAACCAACTACCATCAATCATAAGAAATATGCAAATACTGTTGAAATACTTATTATCCAATATTAGTTGTTGAAACTTATTATCCAATGTTATTTTGAGGAGTTTATAAAATAATTTTTTGGAACTTTAGAAAACCTATTTAATGTAAAGTTACACTTTCAAAATTTTAGAAAATTTAGTTATAAAATATATAAATATATTAAAACTGTACAATTTTTAATTATTTATTTATAAATATATTTAATTATATTTATTTATTGAAGTTTGAAAAATCTAGAGTGTTTTATTGAGGTTTTATAATAAAACTTTGAAATTTACCGAAGGTTAAAAAAACATTTATTATTTTGTTGAGATTTTAGAATAAACCTTTGAAACTTAACAAAGGTTAAAAAGACTTCCGTTAATTTGCTAAGGTTGTAAGAATAAACATTTTGAACTTATTGAAAGTTAAAAAAAAACCTCTGTTATTTTGCTGAGATTTTAGAATAAACCTTTGCAATTTAACGAACGTTAAAAAAACCTCCGTTATTTTGTTGAGCTTTTAGATTAAACCTTTAGAATTTAACGAATGTTAAAAAAACCTCCATTATTTTGCTAAGGTTTAAAATAAACCTTTGACATTTAACAAAGGTTAAAACACCTCCACTATTTCACTTAGGTTTTAAAATAAACCTTTGAAATTTAACAAAAGTTAAAAAAACCTCTGTTAATTTGCTGAGGTTTTAGAATAAAGTTTTAAACTTAACAAAGGTTAAAAAAACCTTCATTAATTAAATTAGTTTCTAGGATTATATTAACCTCCGCTAAATAACCCGTTAAAATCTTTTTTTCTTGTTGTGTAATAGTTATTAAATTAGTTTAACTAATATACGTGTAATATAAACTTATATAGTTATAGTTATTACAAGTGGAGGTAATCTAATTAAAGATAGTAAGAGGAATAACACAACCAAATTTGTTCTTCTATCGATACTTTAGTTTTGTATATATTATTTGTGAACATGTTGTTTGAGGATAATTGTAATAAGATATATGTTTATGTCTATAATTAGACTATGTATCCTTAATTTTTTTCAATTCCTGAATAGTTTTTGTAGTGTATAATAGATACAAATAATTTCTTTGACTAATTATTACTAACTTTTATTTGAATATTTTTTAAATTTAAACAATCACATAAACTTATTGATAAGAAAAAACATTAATGTATTTGTATAGACAAAGTGAGCTTAGATAATATCTTAGATTGATTGTAACAATTGTTGTAGGTGTCGGTTGCTTGGTCGGGCTGTAGAAGGTTCTCCGACGATCAAATAAGTACTCTGGGTGTTTTTGGATTAGGAAATGAATGTGTGAGAATTTGAGGGAGTGAATGTAAGAGGATGTGAGAGGAAAGTGTGAAGAAAGGAATGGTGTTTGGATTGGATGTGTGAGAAAAATTTATGGGAGTTTGTGAGTGATGTGATGGTTGTGAGAGATTTTTCATTTTTTTTAAAGATGTAAAATGTTACTTTACAAATTTAACCTTACCTATTAAAAAATTTAATAATGCAATGAGTTTTTTTTTTTGTTTAAAACATATTCATAAATTTAAAAATTATAATTAAAAAAAATAAATATGTATTAAATGTAAATAGGTATAATTTAAAAATCATAATTAAAAAAAATGTATTCAAAAAATCAAATAAAAGCAGGGACTTCACATAATTTCTTAAAATATTAAACATGTATTATAAAATTTGAAAATAAATCAGAAAATAAACCAGTTATTATATAAATAAATAAAAATATTTGTTAGATATAAGTGGGAGCAAACCTCATCCCCATGAGCCGGTTTTATGGGGTTGAGTTAAGCTTAAAGTCCACTTTATAATATGATATCAGAAGCCACTTTATTAATCATTGTGTTGGGCCTATCGTGTCATCCGCCATCGGGCCGCTACCGAACCACCCATAATATATAGTCCCACGCACGAGTTGGCAGTCTCGGCATGAGGGGGTGTGTTGGAGATCCCACACCTCATTGAGCTGGTTTTATGGGGTTGAGTTAGGCTTAAAGTCCACTTCGTAATATGGGGATGAGGTTTGCACCCAGTTATATACAATGAATTGTTCTCATCTCTAGTCGATGTGGGATCTCCAACAATATTATTTTTTAATATTAAAAAACTTGTAATAATGAAAAATAAAAAATATTACAACAAAAAATATAAGGTAATTAACAATGGAAAAGAGTTTCATAAAAAAATATAATTAAATAATTTATAACTCATAAACATAATAATTATACACAAAAATATATTAATATAAATACAAAAAAATTAAATAAAAATAAAAATTCAAGTAATTTCTTAAAATATTAAACATATATTATTAAATTAGAAAATAAATCAAATCTTATAAATAAATAAAATATTATTTTGAATATTGAAAAACTTAGCAGTAATAAAAAATAAAAAATATTATAACAGTAGAATAAATGAGGGTAAATTTGGAAATGATACATGCTGACGTGACTTTCCCTCTATATCTCTTCATTTTGAGGAGAGAAGATATTTACTGTTCACAGGATATCCTCTCCTTCTCTTCCCCACAAAACCCTGGATCCAAATAGCTGATATCCCCTCACTTTTTTGCCTGTGAACAGTACATCCAATAAAGCAAATATACCCTATGTGTTAAGAGAGTGTAAAGTGTATTGTAAAACTGATAAAAACATACCTTAATCCATTTCATAAGGCTTATTTATAACATTAGTAATAGGCCATCTAGCATATATTTCACTAAATCACTCTTAGTTGATTTTTTAGGAGATAACCCTGATTTATAGAGAGGTATGTTTGGAGCATATCTTCAATAAATCAGTATTAGTTGACTTCTCGAGAGATAACCCTAATTTATATAAATATAAGTATGAAACATATCTTCAATAAATCAGTGCTAGTTGATTTATCTAGATGTCATATGAATTTAATGAGGTGTGACCCTGATTTGTAAGATGTTTTCTTAACCGATATTTATTATAATTGTATTTTTAATGTAGTTGACAGTTGTCAAGACTAGAGTGACGTGACTCACTTGTCCCGACCGGTACAATTAATAATTAAAAGTTAGTTTATAGTGTAATTTTATAAATTTATATTTTTTTTATTTACACATATAAAATTAAAGTTATTTAAAAAAAATAGTCATATTATTTTTGAAAGAAATAGTTAACATATGATTAATAAGGCGGTTAGTTTTACGTTGACGAAAGCAGTAGGAAAAGAAGTTATTGAAATCCGAGAATGGATATTTATTTCTACGTACCAATAATGACGATATATTAATCTCTTTTTGTTTTTCCTCGTTTGTTAACCAATTAATTATTTTCTCGCCTGCATCTCTCTTGCCTTGTCCTTTTCTGTGTTCCTACGTAGCTGGGTAGGAGTTGGTACCACCTTTTATTGCACCACCACTTTTCAAACTCGTGTGAACCAAATTATAGTCCTAAACACATGTACAAATCATACAATATCTGTTTTTAAGTTTTCTGAAATAAATAATCTCCTTTTTATTAAGACAGAAAAAAATAATTATTTGAAAACTGAAAATGTCAGTTAATTTAAATTTTAAAAGTAAGATAAATAATATGATTGTTGAAAATTTTGTATTAACTATCAACTAGTGATAAAAATATTTAATAATATATAAATAGATACAAACACCATTTTATGAGTTAATTTTATAAAATTAACTCATTTAATTTTAAGTTAGATTTAAAGTTTATTTTACAACATTTAAAATAGAAGAATTAATTAAACTTATTCTATAAAAATATTTTAAATATATAATTTTATAATATATAAGTAAAGACAAACTACAAAATTAATCTTATAAAATTAAATTAGACTTAAGTTCATCTCTTAATACTTATTCTAGCAAAAATAATAAAGGTATAGTTAATTTCACACAATCCCCTAAAACTATTTTATCCCTAGTCACACCCAACATTTATTAATAATTACAATAATATTTTTGTGTAGTTAAATTTATATTTAATATTACTTGTTTGACAACAGAAAACAGATTAGTTTCTCTTTAAATTAAAATTAATTCATTAGATAATTTTTTTAGTTTATGTATAAGTTTATTTTAATTTCTAAAAAAATTATTTCATTTTTCTTATTTATTTTTATCTTAGAAACTGTTATATTGGGACCCGAAAAATATCCCATTAATTCAATTACTAATAGTAGAAGAAATCTTATTTTGTTGTTAGTTGTAGATATTAAGGAAGAAACTCCTCTTCTAATTGTGTGTGATAACGTGTGTAAAATGTTATTTTTTTTATGAATAATAAAATAAATTTGAGATTTCAAGAATGTTTCAATTTTTATAAAATATTTATTTTAAAAATAATGTTCTCATGAATAAGAATAACAATAATGATAAAAGAAATTTAGATAAAAACAATAGCTATAAATATTAAAAAGTGTTGTGTTTTTGTCTTTGTAAAAAGGAGCTAGTCATCTTTTCCCTATGGTGGAAGGAACATGTTTATGATTCTTGGATGTTTGTTGAAGTGATTAATGACAATATAACATGCTTTGTTTTACAATGATGGCTTGGAAATCATGAATCATTGTTTTATTATCTTTCCTATTTTATAATGTTTGTTGGATATTATAGAATATGCTGAAAGTAAGGGATTGTGATTTATGGAAAATAGATGATTCAAGGAAAATTTATATGCAGAATCATTACCTGTAATAGGACCATATTCCCTTACATGCATATGTCATCATTGTGTGGCATTAATTTTTACTATTTATATTTGGTATGTTTTTTATTGAAGCACACATGAATATTATGAAACATTATTGTTTTACAAATTTTTTTAATAGTTTTTTGTGTGTGTGTACATTATAGCATATTAAATCGTATTTTCACGGACTAATTTAACTTGTTATAAGAGTATCTCCTATGTGGGTAGTTCTTATTTCCAACGTTTAAGCAAAATACTGAAGTGCTTTTTTTTTTTGCTTTAAATATGACTCGTTATATTACATTATTTAAATAGATCATATAATTTTTTTTTCAAGTTTTGCTCTAATTAATAGTTTTTATAAATATTTTTTCTTGAAGAAACAACGCTTTAAAATTTTAAAAATTCTTTGTAATCACATAAATAAGCTTTAGTATTAGCTTCTTATGAAACATAGTTAGTTTTTTGTGTGTCAAGCAATATGTATTAGAGAGATTTTAATATTTAAAAATAAATTAAATTTTAACCAAATAAGCTCTTATTTAAAAATGATTTTTTTAACTAAAAACAAATAAAGGTTTGTTAGAGTTTAGTTCTAAAGGCATGAAAATGAAAGGGTCGGAGAATATTATACTTTTGCATTGAAAATAAGCGGATAAATGAAAGATTACGAAAAAAAATATTAAGATAAAAATGAATAAAAAATAATTTTATTTATATATAGTTTTGGTGATTAATATAAAAATGAAAAACAGAATACGTTTCCTTATACGGTGTCGTGGGTAGTTGTTAGGTGGTGGTTCAAAATTATATAAAAGAATACAAAAAACTACAAAGATTTTGTCCACATAACAAGTTCTTTTCAAGAAAACAGTAATGGGAGTTTGAACACTTAACCGTCCACCCAAACGATATTAATAACTCATAAGAAACACGAAATATGATGTTTTTTAGAAGAAAGTTTAGAACATGGAAAGTGAGAAAGAAGTACTATGTAAGGATTTATACTAATTAAAACAACATACTATCAAATTCAACCTTTACATGAAACGCGTGTGTAAGGTCGACGAGATGAGTCAAAGCAGTACTGGTAAAAGCTTTTAAGAAGGTGCTATAATGGTGTAAAAGTTGCAAAATCTTGCTACATTATTTGGTATTTATTGACTTTCCTGGTCCATACAATGTATACAGAAAAAAAAAATACTAAACCACTATTTACTGCATAATACCTAAGTTCCAAGATATTAAACTATGACCAACAGCTTGCGTACACTCCATCTCATAAATGCTACATGCCGAATTCTGTGCTTATATATGAAGCGTGCAAATGGCCATAACATATCGACCACCCCCTTCTGTCTGCAACTGCATCATTTGAAACTCCTAGTTTCAGCTCTCTTTCACTAACATTCATAGTATTGTCATATACCCTTTCTGCAATGGAGTTGGGGAGCATACTGCACTTTCTTCAAGACAAGACCATTTTGATCACTGGAGCCACTGGCTTTCTTGCCAAAGGTATGTTATACTGCTAACTCCCTTTCTATGTTTTTGCAATCTTCTTTTTCATATTTTTGTTCAAAGGGTACACAACAATTATATGTTACATGCAGTTTTCATGATATACTATATACTGTCATGATGTTGTACTTGGGTCAATGTGTGTTGCAGTTTTATTGGAGAAGATACTGAGGGTCCAACCAAATGTTAAGAAGCTCTACCTTCTCTTAAGAGCTGCAGACGCCAAATCTGCTACTCATCGCTTGCACAATGAGGTAACTGAACAAGATCAGTTTCTGCTCTGTGCAGAAATTACTTAAGGCCTATTCAGCTGGCCCTTTCCCTCTGTTCATGGCATTCTTTTTAACCTTTTTCTCATAGTTATAAGCATCAACAGTTATTTATGATTATTATAAGCCACTAATTAAGGCTTCAAGTAGATACATAAGTGTTGCTATGTGTTCAATAACCATTTTCAACAACTAAATGTAACTTTTGAAGAAGTGCATTATTTAAACATACTTCTAGAAAGGGTTGTCTCACACAGTAGCAACCTTTCTCTCACCTGTCATAATATAATTAAGCTCGTGGCTAATAACTCCTAATTTTGTTGTTTTGGTGTAGATCATAGCGAAGGATCTGTTTAGGGTATTAAAGGAAAAAATGGGTGCAAATTTTAACTCTCTTATCTTGGAAAAGTTGACTCTGGTGCCTGGGGACATTTCTCGTGAAGATTTAGGATTGGAGGATACCATTCTAAGGGAAGAAATTTATGATCAAACAGATGTCATCATTAATTTAGCTGCAACAACAAACTTTGACGAAAGGTTGTATATAGTAAAAGTTCATAGTCTTTAGGTCTATTTAATGTTTTATTGTCTCGACTTGATCATTAATTATTTTCTTTCATTTCACATATACTTGCAGGTATGACATATCTTTGGGTCTAAATACCTTTGGTGTTAAGTATGTCATCAACTTCGCCAAAAAGTGTACTAAACTTGAGGTTCTTGTGCATGTATCAACAGGTTCGTATCAATTGATGAACATAAATATTAGAAGTTAGGAAAAGTACTTAAGTTCACGTGCATAGATTATAATAATTATTGTTCCATCTTAATTGATTTCAGCATATGTAAGTGGTGAGGGAGGAGAGGAAGGACTGATATTAGAGAAACCGTATCATTTGGGTGATTCTCTGAATGGAGTTTCTGGATTAGACATTAATGCAGAAGACAAGTTGGTTCGTGAAAAACTGACCGAGTTACAACAACTGGGGGCCACAGAAAAGGAAATTAAAGAGGTTATGAAGGACTTGGGTCTTAGCAGGTTTGTCAAAATCATTCTAAACCAATTTGTAGTTATTCCAATATTTAGTTCCTTAAATGTTTTTTAATGCTTCGAGTGATTGATGTTGAAGTTTAGTATATATTTGGTCAACCATGAAATTTCTGTAGGAGTTCCTCGTATGTGATCACAAGGAAAAATAAGAGTTTCTGTAATATGGAATACCAGACATTGTAGGACTCTTTATAAAGAGTTGATTCAGTTCTCATTACAAAGGGAGTGTGGAATAATTTAATGAAGAATATATTCAATTCTTAAGGTCATATAGATAAATAAATATATAAGTACATATAAGTGAAACTATCAAACCTGCCACTACTTACAAAGAACACATTTATATATATACAAGATTAGGTTATGTTGGGTCCCAATGCTGTATATATATCTCAATTCACCAATCCTACACATGAATTATGTCGGCAATGACTAGTTTACACATATATAGTAGGAACACACACAAATGAAGGAATGATGTGATGAGAGTTTGTTTTTGTTTGTTTCATGTCTATGTGAACCACCAATAATAGGAATTAAGAAATGTTAAATTCACCATAGATTCTACTAGGTGTTTTCAAGAGAAACAAGTGTATACAGTTTATGTCATAGACATAATAAATGTTGTGTTTTAGTAAGAAGATATTTTCATTTTCTTAAATAGCGTCTAAGCATTATTTGCACCATTCATTCGTGGGTGGTTGATTGAAAAAGAGTATGAAAGTAAATAGCTATTATGCAGTAATATTGTTCTTATAATATTGATTTGAGTGTATGAAAGAGTGTGGAAGTACGTGTAATGAATTAATGTGGGGTTGTTTGGCTTGGTCCATTAAAACCCCGAATTGATTTCTTACCAAACCGTACTAACTCAGCTTTTCCCCTTTGAAGAAGAAAGATGGGTGAACTTATGGGTAGCTATATCTTCTTACATAGGAGATGGAGAGTGATGTTAATTACAAATGCTGGTTCAAATAAATAATGAAGGAGATACAGAAACATAAATTGACCTACTAAACCCCACCACCCTCTCTTTCATTTATGGTTCCTTCATTAATAACCTTTACACTCCAACATGTGCTCAAGGGTCATCTCCAAAATTTATCTTTTGATGTTACCAATCAGTTGGAAAATTAATGACTTCTCACATGGTTCATTTCCTCACTCGTACGGATATAAATATTGCTTTTCAACATCATCTTGGTTGAAAAAAAATTCAAGATTTCACTTCTTTACTTTTGTTAAAATAATAAAACACATGTATTTCTATTATAATTTTATGAAAATAAAAAATATTATCCATGTATATTGTACTAGTTGGAAGTCGTGACATATTATCATTCTTTTCCTTTTTCTTTGCTTTAAAATACATGTATTGGAAAGTGAGTTTTTATCTTTGATATGTATTATTTTATGCTATTATTCTTTATTATTGATTAAAAATCTTTTGATATGTATTAATATAATAAACCTAAATTTTTTCACCTTAATTAGGTTTTGTTAATTATTTTTTCAAATAAGTTGTGTTAACTATATTTTTTTTATCAGAAAAAATATATATTAAACGAAGGATTATTGGATTGTACAACTCTTGTCCACATGTATATCCAAAGAATATAGCTAAAAAAATATCCTTCTCTTAAAGCATCGACCTATTTCAACATAAACCTGCCTTACACATTAAACTAAACTACATAACCGGTGGCACGAGTGTCTTATGAAAGAGTTTATTTTTTTTATCAGAAAAAATAAATAAGTATGAAGTATTTGAAGAATAATAATACTCTCAATGAAGTGGAAGTACATTTACACCACACATATTTTCAAAGAAAACATACACACACACACATATATATATATATATATATATATATATATATATATATATATATATACTTATGCAATCAACAGCACATCATCATCACATGAATAGATGGATGACTACTAGATTTTCTCTTCAGCTTAGTTCTGACCACCGCTGCATATATGTATAGATTGTAGCAGTATATGCATAAGAAATTTGTAAAGATGATATATATGCTGGTATAATGCAAAACGAAGAGAGATACATAAAGAGAAATCATGGAAGTGTTGTAAGTGTCCAAATACAAGGAAAATGAGATATGAACACTTTTTTCATACTAGGACCCAGAGAGAGAAACATATATTTGATACAAAACATAAGTACAAAAGATAAATTTAATGACCCAATTATATAGAGAAGAATATATATAATACCTTCATGATAATTTGTGACCAATCCATAACAGATATAGACAGTTATTTTGGGGTTCGTTGAGAATCAAAATAAGTAGTTTAGTCTGAGTAGCTGTTCTGAAAACCAAATTGTTGTGTATAACTTATCAGGGCAAAGTTGTATGGATGGCCAAACACATATGTATTCACCAAGGCCATGGGAGAGATGCTTGTGGAGCAACTAAAAGGAAACTTATCTGTTGTCATCATTCGTCCTACTATTGTTACCAGCACATTCAAAGAACCTTTCCCTGGTTGGGCTGAAGGTGTAAGGTAAATCTTTGTTTTAATTTCTCTCTCAACACATGCAAAGTATTTACATAGTCACACTTTATGTAAGTTTTGAAAAGAAATTAAAATAATGACACCTTTTATGCTATAGTCCAATTCATGAGATCAAATGAAATGTGAGTTCCTAATGGCAGATTTCTTGTATTTTTTTGTTTTGGTGGTTCTTGTAACAGAACCATTGACAGTTTAGCTGTAGCTTATGGGAAAGGAAAATTAACATGCTTCCTTGGAGATCTCAAAGCAATTGTTGATGCGGTGAGGTTCTGCATGAAGCCCTTTGTTGTGATTTTAATTTATTATTTTTCTCCATATTCTGAACATCATTCAATAAGCAGATACCAGCTGACATGGTGGTGAATGCAATACTTGTGGCTATGGCGGCTCATGCAAATCGTCCTACCGATGATGTTATATATCATGTTGGTTCCTCTGTCAGAAAACCACTGAGATACAACAATCTTCAAGATTATGGCTTCAGATATTTCACAGCAAAACCATGGATAAACAAGGATGGAAGTCCAGTTAAGGTTGACAAAGTTACAGTATTGAACAACATGGACAGCTTCAGAAGATATATGTTTCGCTACCTGCTTGTGCTGAAGGTAAATGTTATAGACTTATAGTAGAGATCATCATAAATATTTCATCATCACTCAAACTTCATTGCAAGTTTTTACAATGAAAGGAGCTTACATTTTTTGCATCTATAGGGACTTGAGATAGCCAATACTGCATTTTGCCAGTATTTCCAAGGAACATATCTTAATCTCAATAGGAAGGTTCAGATCGTGATGCGGTTGGTGGACCTTTACAAGCCCTACTTGTTCTTCAGAGCTGCGTAAGTGTTGATTACTAGAATCAATCTCCATGGTTACATAGATATGATTCTTATGATTATGATTTTGTTACTGCTTCACGTTTATTCTAAAAATAGATAGTGTATAATACTAATCTCATCAAATTCAAGTGAGTTTGAGTTAAGAAGGTTTCCACTATGCATGCCCTCGTGTCTTGTGTTGTCATTTTTTAAAGGCTTGAATGCTTCATATATATATATATATATATATATATATATATATATATATATATATATATATATATATATATATATAGATATATATATATAGTTATTATATATATATAATGTGTGT
>Ga0123342_1000549_pt1 | contig 59855 bp, 25 predicted proteins | sample Turbeawhitnodule_FD_89960 | JGI IMG/M metagenome (GOLD analysis project Ga0123342, IMG submission 89960) | Root nodule microbial communities of legume samples collected from Mexico - Turtle bean Mexico white nodule | ecosystem: Host-associated > Plants > Roots > Nodule | place: Mexico: Nepantla... | reverse complement strand
TCGGACCACCCAAAATATATAGTCCCACGCACGAGTTGGCAGTCTCGGCGTGAGGGGTGTGTGTTGGAGATCCCACATCGACTAGAGATTAGAGCCTTTCATTGTATATAAGTGGGTGCAAACGTCACCTTATCGAGCCGGTTTTATGGGGTTGAGTTAGGCTTAAAGTCCACTTCGTAATAGTTATAAATAGAAAATTCAGTTATTCAGGTTTCATTTAAAAAGAACCAGCATCTCTCTAAAACTTATATTTTCCTTTTTTTTCTTATTTTTCTAAGATTTTGACCTCCTCGCTCATCAGTTTGACTATCGGAGTCCGTCATTAGACACTTGGCAGCGAAGACTACAAGACTTTCCGATCAGAATCTCTAACAGAGTAAGTTCATTTTTGCTCTTCTCTTTGAGTTAATTTTTGTTGAACTTGTTGGGTTTGTCTCAATCTAGGTTTTGCATGGGACTCTTTTAGCTTCAGGACTAGTCTCTGTTAGCTTAAAGTCCTAGTGATATAGTTAGATTTTTTATCAAGACTTTGTGGTGTAGGTTAAACTACCCTTAATCTTTTGGTACATTTGGAGCTCTTAGTAAGTCTCTGCTCAAGTTCAGATCAGGGAAGCTAGTTTAAATTTCCAATATAACCCTAGGCTAGAAGATCTGGGTGTGGGGTGACATGGTCACCAGTCTCAAATTTTCTTGCAGGAATTCTTGTTTTTAAGTAGATTAGAATTTGATTTAGATTAAAATGTGAAACTGTAGATGTAGTAGATGTTGTAGAATGTATATGAGTTTGGAATTGAATAAGTTAATGAATGTATTTGAATAGTTTGTGGAATCAATTCAAATGTAATGTTTGATGATAATTAGTTGTTTGATTTTAGATGATTTTGGTTTAAAGAGCATATATATGTATAGATTGACATAATAACTCAGTGAAAATGATGTGAGTTGATTTTAAGATTGCAAATTTTATGGGTTGCACTTTGTTTGTGAGTTTTTGCTTTAAATAAAATATGGTGAGAAACCTAAAGAAAATTCCCATTGAACATGAACTTAACCAAGTGGTTAAGTAAGTGTTAAGGTTCATTTCTAAAGGGCAAAGAGAAAAACACAATTATATGGTGATTCAGATGATGATGGCGAAAATGAAAAGCGTATAAAAAAAAAGAGAATACAATGAAAACCGAAAAGGAGAAGAAAAACATAATAACATAAAGAAGGGAAGAAAAGTGGCGTAAGAAAAGGAAGGAAAAAGGTGAAGAGATGAAGGAAACTTATAGAGGTGAGATGTTGTCACGCCACTTGGAGGATGAGATACTCCAAGATGAGTGGTATAGAGCCGCCACTTAAAGTGTAGTGCACTCAAGATAAGACCCAAGGAAGGAGACTCAAATCACTAAACTGAGATGACTGACCTAATTGTGAAGTGTTCGTGGTGTCCTTAGTCATCTGCTTGTCGAGTAGGGTGTTATTAGAAGTGCTTGAATAATTATGAGTAAGAAATGTCATTTTTGTTAGAAATGTAAGCCTTAAACAAGAGAGAGGGGGTGAATTGTTTATAAAAGATTTTCGCAAATATTGAAGGTATAGAGAAAACCAATGAAGAATCAAAGAGAAATAAACCAAGTTAGTCAAGAAACAAATCTGTTTAATTATGTTTCCATAAATTCAATCGTTTTTCTAGGCGATTCAACCGATTGTTTTTATCCGCACTTAATAAAAACAAGCCAAAACATATTTATATGAGATTAAGGATAGAAAGAATCACACAACAGATTTATACTGGTTCACTCTTACCCAATAGTTACATCTAGTCCCCATAAAACCTCTGAGTATTTCACTATGCAATCAACACACCTTGATTACAACACACACACCAAAGTGGTGATCTTGAACCCTTCAAGAACACACACCACCTTTAACAAACACAACACAGAATTCAGACACCCCTATGAATCTGCACACCAACAATTATTACAGAAATACAATTGTGAAGAGAAAAGGAATGATTACACCTAATATAATCACATATTGAAAAGAAGAAAATACAGTGCAATCCTAGTCCACTCTTAGAAAGAATCCAAAGCCTTAGCAAATCTTGGAGAAAACTGATTTGAAAGATTTAATCTGATATCATAACTACCAGGAGTGTAAAACAGATCATTTAAACTCCAAAAGGCTGTTAAAAACATTTAATGCAAAAGCAAAATCAATTTTTAATCAATTAAAACAAATTTACCAAACTTAACAAATTTTGTTAAGGATTTTTAAAAAATAATCGGTTGAAATGTCGAAATAACCGATTGAATTGATTTGATAGCAAGGTCAACTAATTGCAAGCTTTGTCAAAACCTGTTTCAAAAACACTAAGGGTAAAACAATCAGTTGAAACGATAGAACAACATTTTACTTTTCCACTTCTTTGGAAAACACTCTTTTTTAAAAGAATTTGATTTAAACCAACTTTAGATCTTAACTAAGAGTGAATTTACAAATTCAAACTACCCAGAACCCACACACACAAGCCGCAACAAGGCTTTCAAGCAATCCACACAGATTTGGAAACATCAAAGCGCATGTTCAACAATTTTAATGTGTAGATTATAAATTTTTGAGTTGAATGCAATTTTGGTTCAGAAATATATCAGGTTTTGCAGAAATTTTCTGCATATCTCGCTCAGGCAAGATAATTTTCGCTCAAGTGAGAATAAAATGAGAAATGAGGTGCTCTCGGTGTTGGAGATCCCACATCGACTAGAGATTAGAGCCTTTCATTGTATATGTGGGTGCAAACCTCAACCCTATGAGCCAGTTTTATGGGGTTGAGTTAGGCTTAAAGTCCATTTTGTAATATGGTATCAGAGCCATTTCGAGCCTATCCTAGCGAGTGTTTGTGTTGGGCCTATCGTGCCACCCGCTATCGGGCCGCTATCGGACCACCCAAAATATATAGTCTCACGCACGAGCTTCTATCTATCACTCTCGGCGTGAGGGGGGTGTGTTGGAGATCCCACATTGACTAGAGATAAGGACATTTCATAATATATAAGTGGGTGCAAACCTCAATCCTATGAGCCGGTTTTATGGAGTTGAGTTAGGCTTAAAGTCAACTTTCGTAATAATAACTCTTTTTATTTTAATAATTAAATATTCAGGTATCATTAAAAATATAGGTATAATTACATTTTTTGGCCCTACATTTAGGATCAATTTTCAATTTACTAGAGTAATTTTTAAAAAAGTATGCAATGTGGTCCCTTTTGTTAAATTTTTACTAACAACGTTAAGTTCTGATGATGTGGCCTACACACTATCAATAATTATTAATAATATTATTATTATTAATATAATATATTATTTTTTTAATATATTATATTATAAATACTATACAAAAATATGAGCATACATGCATTTTTGGTTTTTGTTTTAAATTTAATAAAAAAAATAGTAAATATTTATGTAAATTAAGTATAAATATTTTAATATAATAATATTATAAAGTAATTAAGAATAAAATAAAAATATTAAATATGTATTTTATATGATAAATGACTTTATGTGTGTCCATATTTTTATTAAGATAGTAAAAAAAATAAAAAATAATCATAATTATTAAAATAAAAAAAGTTATTAAATTTTATATAAAAAAATGATAAATTAATTGAATTTAAAATGCAGTCAAATATTTTTTTAGATATTTTTTTAATATAAATAGTTAATCGAATTTAAAAAACAGGTATAAAATATAAATTAATTAAATAAATTATATTGATAAAAATATAAGTAAATCAAAATAAAAAAACAATTACAGAACTTATAGAAAGAATCTCTTTAATAAAATCTAATTATAATAGTTATAGATTATTATTATTATTATTATTATTATTATTATTATTATTATTAAATAATAATTTTATGTTAGAGACTTTATGATAACTCGCTTGCTCTATCTACTTAGTTAGCTTCTTAACTTTCTTAACTTAAAAAAGAAAAGAAAACTCCTTTAATATTATATTATTTATCATATTTATATTTTTTTCCTCTTTCTCATTATTTGGTTGGTTCTATTAGTTTTGAACAAAATTATCAAAATAAAAACTAAATTAACAATTTGGATCTGAAATGCATAAATTGGTGAGAATTTAATTATTGAAAGAAATAAAATGTTGATTTGGTCCCTAAATACGTAAAAACGTATACATTTGTCTCCAAACTTTACAACTTAATATCAAATTGGTTCTTAAAAATAAATTTTTGTCCTTTCAAATTTCAAATTTTCTTCTATTTCAATTTTATAAATATTTAAATTTATTATAATTTTATAAATATTTAAAAATGAAAATAGTGTTATCTAAGAAAAAAAGTCAGAGTGCTAATTAATAGGAAAATAAAATAAAAAAATGTTGGATGGAAAAATAAAAGTGGAAATCTGAAGAAAAAGTCAAGGTCATATATTTTCTGATATTGTTGAATTTAGTCATTTATATTATGTTTTATTAATGGGCATTACAATATGTATAGTTCTCTATTAAAGATTGAAAAATATAATACCCCAATAATACATTTGACTATTACAATACAATTCTATATGTTTATATACAAGCTTAAAGTTTTTCAAAACATTCCTAATACATGATTAAGATTCATAGAAATACAAATATTTACAATATAAGGTTCAAAACAATATCCTAAAACCCTCCAAAACCTCCGACACCGCTCGTGTACATAGTACAATACAGTGATCGCAATTCACAACACAACAAGAAAAGTAAAGGTAAGCTAGTGAAAATAAAATTTTATAATATACACAATTCAAACCAAATTACGATCAATCTCTCTTTTATTTAATCTTCTTCAAATACCAACATAAAACGATCACATAGATCCTACATAGATATACACGTCTAGGATATTCAACAAACAAAATAACAATTAATACATTCCGAAAGACCCATATTAAGTAAGTATTACCGGATACTAACACCTAATCCAATACCCAAGACTTATATACACACCACACTCAATTAACAATTACCGCTAAACCATTACTATAAAATTAATATTTTCAATTATATATAAATTCATAATCCAATCCCTGTACACACTTAGTTCATCCCAATTGGTAAATTCAATTTGGAATTTTTTTATCTCTTTGAAACAAATAAAGTTTATTTCTCTAGTTTTCTCAAGTTAAGTTCTTAATATTCTTTTACGTCGGTGCAGGGGAATAACTGAAGAAATAGTTAAACGTTGAAATCAATATCCATATTATAACTTTTGAAAACCAGTTTGATTGTGTAGTCAAAGTATTCTCTCTTTTTTTGGCAAAGTAAACACAAAACCCCATGTTCATTATGTTTTTGTCTAGTTCTTACCATAGTGAATCAACTTGCTTCTGTTTGATGTCTTTTTTCTTCATAGCAAAAGAAGGACATTGTCAATTTCTTGGCATTAATAAATGACAAGGACCTGATTTTGGACATAATAGATAAATTGCCAAAACTGTTTCTTCACCCACAGTAACCTGTTGTTAGCTAATGACAGCATGTATGTCACTTTCTTTCTTCTATTCTTTCCAACTCACAAAGCCAGCATTAGCATTGCAATAGTATAATAGTTGCACACCACACCCCATTTTTTGTTGCCTTCAAAACTTTCACAGATTCTACTCTTCATATCTGTGTTGTAGTAACCTATGATGAGCATGAAAAGCAGTGACTGGAAAATGAGAAGAGGTTTCATGTGCCACTCTCAGGCTTCAACAGCTGTGTGCATGAGCACTCGCGACCCTCGACCCGTGGTTGTGCCAAAGAGGCTTGAAAGAAGTGTGTTTCTTGATGATACAAGGTTGATCAACTATGCCAAGTACTCCAAACTTGTTGAGCCTCCAAGGTCTAATCCAGTTCCAAAGATCAAGCTTAGAGGGCAGGATCAGGATCAAGCCAAAAATGAACCCAGGGAGCTTCTGAAAACACAGACAGATAATAATGTCTTTCAGGTTTGTTAATGTTCTCCTCCACTTGGTGAGATGCAAATGTCATTTTCTCATGTTTTCTTTTTTGTTATTGAATTTATTGTCTTGCAAATTCATGAAGTTTCATATGTTGCACGACTGAATGTTTTCTGTCTTCACAACACCAATTTATCAGGGAAATGGAGTAAATCTTGTATAGTATAGTACTTCATAGTTTTAAATTTAAGTCATTGAAGCAATCAAACAATATCTTCTTTGTGGGACAAAACTACACATCTAAAAGCAATCAAAATGATATATGTCATAATTAAAACAAGGACCACAAAGAAGCTATATGTGAAATTATTAAAATATAAGTATCACTCATCTCACAAAATCAATTTATAAGGTGAGACTTGTCACCACTTTCACTTGTATACTATAAATTGACCTAATTTCTAGTCGATGTGGGATCTTCAATATAACTCTCTCATATTGAGGCATGTACATCTCGGGTGTGATACTAGATATTTATGAGTGGTCTGACAGCGAATGATACCATAGGCCCCACATATCTCATTAAGTTAGACTCTGATACCATATTAAGAAGTGAGTTTAAGCTTAACTTATCTTCATAGAACCGGTTTATAGGTTTGACTCATTTATATACTATGAATTGATCTTATCTCTAGTTGATGTAGGATGTGCAACAAAAATGAAAGAACAGAAGAGTTTGGATTGTAGACTGATATGATTCATAAATGTGATAGTGTTGGCTTCTGAGCTACAGTTGCTATGAGTTGAACACAACTAACTAGAGTCTGATCCATTTTTTCCTTTAATTGATTATTTGTTAGATTAAGAAAAATGTAGGACTCTACCAACCACTTGTGTAAGGTGGATTCAGCAAGGAAACAAATGATCTGCATTATTTGTCCTCCTCATATTTGTCATTTGCAGAGGTTTCAAGATGTCTCACATGCATATTAGTTGACCGAGTCCCATGCATATTCCACAGACAAAGCAGAACGATTATGTCCTTTTTATGCAAATGGGAATTTTATTAGGTAACAATACACATGAATATTGATGGTATTATCAGAGGCCACGTCGTTTAGTTTTGTCCCTTCTACATAAACTAACCCTTCTATTTTAAAAGTCTATTTGTTTCCTTTCTAGTTTGCCACCGAGGAAGGATTGTGTCCTAGAGTCATATGGTCACACTCACTTATTAAATTTTGAACAGAATAATGGAATCTCATATTCAAATCTCTTTATGATTGTATATGACATACGATAGCAAAATGTTATACACTTCACGTGTACTCAATCCTATTTGAAATGTTATCATTGAAGGGTGTTAAATGCAGGTGGTTGTGATGCGGGTTGCAATTCACTGTCAAGGATGTGCTGGAAAGGTGAAAAAACATCTGTCTAAGATGGAAGGTATTCATCAGTACTACTTATATTATATACCCTTGTTCATAAGGTAAGAACTAGAAAAAATAAAATACATATTACACTTTAGTAATGATACATTCAACATCATATATTTTTGTATTCAAATCAAATACATATAGGAATGTATTGTATAAGCTCTAAGAACACTAAATGGGGATTTCTGTTTTTCAGCTAAATGAAAAATATTTTAACTTGAAGTTGCAACATTTTTCTTAAAGGGTTCTAAAGTTTTTAAACCTTGAATTTCAGGAGTTACATCATTCAGTATAGATTTAGAGTCTAAGAGGGTGACAGTGATGGGGCACATTTCACCGGTGGCAGTTCTTGAGAGTATTTCAAAGGTGAAAAGGGCAGAGTTATGGACTGCTTGTTGAAGCACTTCAGAGTACCTTAAAGGGAAGCATAGAACATGCAGAGGTTGAGTCAAAAAGTTAGAAAATAGCCTTAGTCATCTCATTTGTTAACATCTTTTTATATGGTGGTGGACCTGGTGGTCCTCAACACAATAAAATTAGGGAATATGAGGTGGTTAGAACTCTGCTCAAGTGACTTGGTTGTGGTGGTGATGTTCAATGACCATTTAATGGTATCTACCCATTCCACCTTGCAGTTTCTTTTTCTTTTATGGCATTCTAATTATAGTGGCAAAGCTTAAAACCATTGTGAGAAAAAGCTGTTTCACTTCTTAACTTTGAATTTTCTTTTCCGCCAAATTACACTACTATATTTGACAATTTCCATAAAAGAATACAAGAGAAAAGATGACAAAACAAAGGTGTCAGTCTCATTATGCAATGTCTTGGTTGTTTAAATTGTCTTATGTTCAATACAATAATCACTTCTGCTCATACGGTTAAATATACTTGTCATAATAATTCATCCGGTTACGCAGACTTGTCAAAGTTATTCACCAAGGACAACTGTGTTAAATTTTAGTATTAAATATGTTGTCATTGGCATGCTGCAGAGGTTTATGTAGCACAGCAATTTATCTGCACATACCTTTTATCAATTTAGTTTTTGACAGAGACCCTTTTTGGATCTTGTAAAGTAGTTTTTTCCTAGTACCAAGAATGTCATCAAGTTGTAAGTAACTTAGCAATGGGCCCATATGAGACTTGAAGTGTAGTGTTATACTCAAAATGTCACAAATAACACAGTAAATAGGCTGATTGAAAAAAAAATAAGATGATTCAAACAAAGCAGAAGGCAAAGGGAAAATGAAAGAGGCACAAACACCAATGTGATCCCAAAAACGTAGAAGAGTGAAGGAAGACGAGTTAAAATATTTCACTCAAGCCTATAAAACCCAACTTAAGCTAACTTAAGTTGCCTTGGTAATAATACACCTTGTTCATATAAGCTTTGATTGTTATTTACATGCTATTCTTTATAAGTTGCATCACAACAAATATTGTTTGTGACCAACCTCTCCATAACTATATGAGAAATCACTAATGAATTTCCACTTAGTTTTGGACTCGAAGATTTGTCAAGAGACTAAAGACTGTAGATTTAACTTGGTAGAATTGAGCCTGTTGAATAATCCACTTAATATGTTCAGTTAATTCAGTTTGGAAACTCTGTCCACAAGCATCTCTTTAAATATTTCGTGACAAATAATAAGAAAGAACTTCTATAACAAAGTTTAATTTTTTTTTCTTCTTTTTCCTCTTAGAAGTGCTCAGCAATAAGTTCTCAAAACAGGCCTATTGTGGCTTACACATGCTCCATCAACCACTTGTTATGTAATGGCTTTATTATCTGAAAACACGTTGTAATAGGCCTCAAATTCTCCAAGTTAACATCCTCTTGGGTCTTTGGTATAAGAGTGATTAGCCTTCATTCAGCTCAACAATGATAGAAGGTTCTCGAATGCCTCTTTTATATCACTCTCCACAAGGAAGGCTCCACAATACTCCACTGACTTTGCTAAAAAATAGCAGTGTGAAGAATATTCCACTGACTTTGGACCAAAGTGATTAGCAGTAACCATTGAATAAATCTCTTAAGCTTGAGTTGGGTTAAAACCATGGAATGCAAAGGAATTAGTTTAGTGGATATGCAGAGCAATTTGTGAATAGACCCATTTAAATGTGAAATTATTCAAGCTCATTGAATATAAACTAATGCAAAAATGGATTACATAGAAGTTTATGCATTTAACTCTGGGTTTAAGCAAACCAACTAGAACTGGGGATATTTGGATATGTCTGCTCTCCTTACATGCCTTATTACCAAGAAATTGAACTTATCTGATATCTAAATCATCAAATAGAAGTGATTGGCTTCGTAGAGAATAGAGAATTGTAGAAAAATTGAACAAGTTTCTCTCTTTTTTTATGAATACATTTATATAGAATTGTAAACTATTTTTGTAATCATTTAATATGATGCTGAAATCTTATGATATACATTTAATTAAGTTACTAATTGCATAAAATTTTACCGAGCACTTGGTAAGTGTATCAAAACGAATTCATACCGAAGTATTATATATTGTATGTTATATGTATCAGAATGATTACATGAAAGAATCAATGCCTAAAACTAGAGCAATTGAGTAATACAACATATGGATCAAGAAAATCAATGTCTGTCTTTCATATTTTGTGTTCTCATTCTGGTAGCTGATGATCCTCCCTTTTGTCCCATTCGTCTACGAGACCTTGTCTTCACCTCAATCACTTCCTCCTGAAACATACTTCCCCATCTCTCATGGTCACTACAAACACTCACACTTCCCCATCTCTCATGATCACTACCAACACTCATGACTTTGCTTCTCAGACCCAATTCACTGTCGTACTGTTCTCGAAGCCTTGGATTGGACAAGGTCTTGTAAGCTGCATTTAGCTGCACAAACAGCCTCGTAGACTCCTCTTTCATGGAGGGATCGTGGCACACATCAGGGTGGTACCGAAGAGCCATGGATCTATAAGCCCTCTTAATCTCATCCATTGTTGCTCTTCCCGGGTTCACAGACAACACTTTGTACAAGTTTTCTTGGGTTGTGGCTCTGCATGAAACAGTACCAAACTTCACATTAGAAACTCTTTGCTGTTTAGAGAGTGGAAGGCCATGAGATTGAAAGGGCTTGCACATGCTTAGGCTTGAACTTGAACTTAAAGATAAAGCATCCATTGCTCTAGCTAATTGTATGTACCAAGCTTTTGATCTATGAGGATGAGTGTGGAAAATAGAAACGGAACTGACTTGTATTTATATCTGTGATGGTTGAGAAGGAGCTTGTGTGTTGCTATGAAGAAGCCAAGATGGTGCTTTGAACACGTGATAATAGCTACTATATTATTCTATGTTGATTATTTTGAATATATTTATGAACTGACGTTGAATATTCAAAGAAAAGTAAAGTAATATAGGTTAGAAACAAGACTTTTCTGAACCAGCCCCACGAGAGATAGGTATGATTGATGAATAAAATATGAACAAAAAAAATGTGAAGAAACTATAGCTAGCAACCATGTTTGACTGATGCAATGAATATGCATGTTTATTTTGGAATTTGGTATAGTCAAAGGTCAAAAAGGTGTGTTTTTCAGCTGATATAAATTAAGGTACTATAGCTGCATGGGTTGATGATAGGTTACGTCATCACTTTTATCTCACACTTAAACTTCAACTCTATATTATTATTTTATTATAAAATTTAATTTATATTTATTTTTACTATTTTAATATAATATTTTATTATAAATAATCGTTATTAAGTGAATGTAGATGAAATATAGGATGTCATGACATATTTTCCATCTGCATAAAGTATATATTGTCAATAGTCAGGTTGGAATTTTCGTAGCAAACAACTTGATAGAGACAAATGTGTCGTATGGGTGTAATCACGGTCAAGTTAGAGTCTAATATTAGTTAATGTTTTTCAATATAAGTTAAAAAGTTCTCAAATTAAAATTATTTATGATAAAAAATTCCTACATGTAATTGCGTAGTCAAATATATTAGTTCAATTTATGTGTACTAACATTACCCAATATCTCATAGTGAAATTTGAACTATTCCATAATAATTCATGTAATTTTTCTTTAGACATAGTTGCAAAAGTAGCATTAAGAAATGTTTATCATATCTACACTATTATGTAACATAAGATATTTTTTCTAATTTTATTGAAATTGTTTAAAATTCACAACAATAATTACAAACATTTTTACATTATAAAATTACAAACACAGTATAATTTGTTTAATTTTGAAAATACTAATAAATGATGATGTAGTACAAGTTTGATTCTCCATATTTTTGTATCTTTTATTTTTCTCTTCATAAATTTTTCACATGATAACATATTATTTGGTGCACTTTAAAATATCAGTTTAGCTTAGATGTCAAGATTTATAATTAAATCTAACATGCGAACTTTTTTTAAAAATAATAATAAATGGAAGTATAGGATATAATATTGATTGAAGGATAAATCAATGAAGTATTGTTATATTACATTGATTATACTTTTGTTTGTCTTATTAAAGAATAAACCAAAGAAGTATTGCTATATTACATTGAATAAAATTTTGCTTGTCTTAACAATTTAATATTATATAGAAGAGAGTTTAACTTATTGCATAAATGTAAATATATTGAGATGTCACACTACAAAGTGAAAGATGATCATTATGACTTTGACAACACAAAAAATGTTTTTTTCCTCTCACACTATAAAGTGAAAGATGTTCATTATAATTTTGACAACACAAAAAGGTTCTTTTAGGAAAGTATTGTGATTTTTTTAATTATTTTAAGATTTAAGTGTTTGGTTGTTAATGTTAATGACATAATAAACCCTATGAGACATGCATATGAAAGAAAACGTGATGAATTGTTACCTTGTGTGGGTCCGACAAGGATTAACCTTGCTCTTACACAGTTAATTTGCCATAAGGAAAGAAAATTGATTCTTTGTATTTTTAATTTGGGAATGATCCACGGGGGCTTGCAATAGATGGAATGAATCCTTATATATTGACTTAAGTAGTAAGTATAGTTCATGACTCGTTTTGCTTTTCATTTATAACTCATGTTACTGATTGTGTATTAAGCGAAAATATATGATGTTATTGAGGCCAAGACAACAAGAAAAATGACATAGATGTTTATCTAACTCCATTGGTGAAAGAATTGAGATTATTGTGTGAGGAAGGAGTTAATGTATTTGATGCATAACCAAAGGAGAATTTCAATTTATGTCTATTATTATTTTTTACCATTGATGACTTTCCAACATATGAAAATTTGAGTAGTTATATTGTTAAGGGACGTCATGCTTGTCAAAAAGGGATATATTTGTTGTCAACATAGTTTGCCAAAAAATGCTTTTGTGAGTGTCTACGATGCATAAAAGTATTACAAGAATATTCTTCAAATGTTAAAATTTTTGTGTCAGTGGAAGATCTCAAACTTGTTGGCTTAAAATCTCATGATTTTCATCTCCTCATACAACAAATACCCTATTTGTTGCATTTTACCTAAAAATATTAGACAAGTCATTCATTTCCTTTACACATTCTTTAATGTTATTTCTTGTAAAATAATTTATCCTAAAAAATTGCATGAATTATAAAATAAAGTTATCATTGTCTTATGAAAATTGGAGATAATTATTTTCTCCTTAATTTTTCACATTAAGGTCTATTCAAGAGTTCATCTACTGAGAAGAATCAAATTAAGTGATTGTGTATTCACTTTGTCGCTGCCTCGCCACACCGTCGTTGTCGTGCCACTCTGCTCCACGCAGGTTGAAACAACAAATGCGGGTTGACCCTTATGCGGGGCGAGACAAAGAATCCAACCCGCATTCATTATGCGAGGCAGGCCAACCTGACCCGCATTTTACTGGCCAAGTGCGGGGCGAACCTATGCAGGGCGGATTGGCCCACTTTTCCATCCCTACAAGTACAATTCTCATTCATTTATAAATCTCCACTCACTATTCCACTTTTATGTTTATGGATAAAAGCCACCATAACATAAAAATGATGCATCTATTGTGTTTCTACTCATTTTTTAAAGGTATAATTACCTTTTTGGTCCCTACATTTGGGGTTAATACTCAATTTAATATAGTGGTTTTAAAAAAATCAATTTGATCCCAAGATTTTTTAAAAAGGTTCAATTTGGACCTTCTGTTAAGTTTTCACCAACGGTGAGATGAGGTGGGTCCTGCAGAAGAAGTTGGGTGAAAGAGGTGAGGTGAGGGAAGGACATACAAGCTATGAAAAAGGTGGAGACCAAGACTATAGCCTCAGCCTATGATGTGCACGTGTAGAGATCAATACAACTGTGTGTGTCACATCATTAACATTTAACGTCGTTGGTGAAAACTTAACGAAAGAAATCAAATTGAATTTTCTAAAAAAAACTTTGGACCAAATTGATTTTTTTTTTAAATTTACTATATTCAATTGAATATTAACTCCAAATATAAGATGATAAAGGTAATTATACCTTTTTTAAAATAGCATGCACGCACTAATTCATAATGTTCATATCAATGAAATTTTGAATAAAAATAATTTAGTATGGATAAAGTATATAGTTTTTATATTTTTTCGATGTTATTGTTTATCAACTTCGTGTTTTTTTCTTTAACTTAATTTTAAGTAGATAATATAATATAATATTACATATTTAATTTATGTGTTAAAATGTATTTTAGCTTCAATGAAATTGTAGCTCAATCTCTGCAACTGTCCCAAGAACTTTCCAAGAACAAAATTGGGCCACATGCAGTCTTTGTTAGGTGGGGGGAGAAATGTGGGGTATTCCATTATACACCCCCCATAATTTCAAGCTGCAACCCTAAAAAATTTAAAACTCCAAATCTACCCTCTGAAAATAAATTATCCATAGGTCTACGTTTATGCAGTTTCAATTGTGCAGTGATTTTAATTTTGGAATTAAAAGTAATATTTTTTATTTTAGATTTTACCTTCAGGAATATAAATTTGTATCAGAATATATAATTTGAAATAAAAAATTTATTTTATAATATAAAATAAAAAAAATTATATTCCAAAATACATAACTTATATTCTTAAATATACATTTTTTTATTTTGAAATGTACTTTTTGTAATACAAAATAAAAATAATTTTGAATTATTTAGACATGTGTCACAATCTTAAGTTTGTTCATTGCAAATTAGTTTAGAATTTAAAGTTGATGGGAAAAATTACATTCTTAAATTGTTTTAAGTATGATACTAAGAATAAACTTTAAGTTTAACTCAATATTATAAAAACGGTTTATAAGATGATATTTGTATTTACTCATATATTATTAAATGTACTTATCTATATTTAATATGTAATCTGTAACACATGTCTCTTACGTCAAGACTATCAATTCATACATAAAACTATATAATGAAAATAAACCTAATAAACCTTACAAACTCTTATTATAATAAATTTTAATGATTTTGATATCAAATTAAGAAATGAATTTTAAAATAAGATTTACAACCATAATATCATATTAAAAAATAAATCTATAAATTGATTTTATAGAATTGAATGAGGTTTAAAAGTTGAATTTTTAATACATAAATTAAATTAAACTATTCTTACTTATACAAATTCAAATTTTAAAATTTGTACGTTTTAAATTTGTACGTTCTGAAAGAAATATCATAGCTTGCTTATTTTTGTTTTAAAGGACTCTTAACACAAAATTTTTGAAAAAGGTATATTGTTAACTGATTTGACTCTCTCCTCACTGAGTGCAATTTTAATTTTTAAAAAATGAAATAAAATAATAATTATGAATTAATTTTTGATTCTAGTCATAATTAAATTTAAATTTATTGAATATATATTTAATTTTATCATAAATTGATTTTATTCATTTCTAATTAATAGTTATAAATACATTTTCCCTTCTAAATTTAACAATTAAATCTAAAAATTAATAATTCTAATCATAACTAATTTTAAATGTTATTCTATAACAATTTTGGTTTGTTGACTTTCTAGTCAATAATTATAAGTTCATTCAACCTTCATCAATTTTCTAATTGATAATTACAAGTACATATTCTCTTCTAAAGTCAATAATTCTCTTTGAATTTTTAATTAAAATTACAAGAACAATAATCGACTTTAAATGAGTGAAATCCATGACTAACCTTCTCTTTTCAGTTCCAAGTTCCTTAAAAATTAGTAGCATTGTTTTTTTAATTTGAAGTAAAAATTGAGTTGATGTAGTGGTTGATTGAATGGACCACAACATTGGTTCCTCCGCAATGATGGCACGCAAATTTGCAGCAACAGTTATGAATAAGCAATTTGCTCTGTTAAAGCTTTGCCAAAAGAAAACAAATTACATTGCATTCAGTTTCTTTTGCGAAGCACGCGCCGAAAAGCAAAAAACAGAGGAATGCAGCAGTGCCTTTCTGCTCATGTAAAGGCTCTTCGCATGGCAGCAATTATTTCCAAAACTTGTAAAGTTCACACCCACACCACATAAAAGCAGATCCAGTTCCAAGACAAAAAAATATACTTGTTTCTACCATCTTATTACTATTTCAATAACCTTCTTGATCCATAAAAAATAATTGCTAAAAAAATAATTCCACATAACCTTCTTGATCCATAAAAAATAATTGCTAAAACTCAATATATATAATAGACAACAGTCTATTTTCATGACTCATTAGATAAAAAAAATTCTAATATATATCCATTAGAAAAACTCAATAAGTAATGTTGATCGTAGAATATATTATATGAATAAGGAACTCCAGGATAAAATACCTGAATTTTAAAATCAAATTTACAATGTGTGAAAGACTATGAAAAAAAATATTTTGAAAATTTCAATGGTAGAGTTAGAAATCCCATACCCAAAAAAATCAACAGCCTTATTACCTATACTGGAGAAAAATCAACAAACTTATTCTTTTAGGCTCAAAGTAATATCATATTTCTTAGGTAAATTGACTCATAGGACCAAAATTCCCCCACTCTGCCCAACATATCCACTTGAAGAACACCAACACTTTTGGTTTGAAAGATCCAGAATTTACATGTGAAACATAAATCTGAAAAATAACATCAGTTCAGATTACAAAGATGCAATGTTTTGAGTTAATCTCACGTCATACTGATCTAATCCAAACCAAATTTTTATAGCAGTAAAAACCATTGTTTATTCCTTTGTATTTTAATACTTGCTCCTTTCACAAACCTTTCTCGACCAAACAAGGTACTAGGACCCATTGTCTGCATATACTTAATGATTTTGAACAGAAGAGATTGTTCTGACTACGAAAACCATAATTGAAAAGAAGTCCACTCGAACTGAGTGGTAGTGCTCATACACCACACATGTCACCACCCCTTTGTGACTTCTATTTTCAAATGGCACAAATAAAATACTATACGAATATAACATGACAAATCTTAAATTGTTATATTATAAATAGAAAAGAGGGTACAGTTTCAACTCAGGGAATGAATTTTATCTACCATAGAATGAGAAGAGCTCCAATGGTAAAACCAAAAGAAAACATCAAAATAATCCCTCATGTCATCTCTCTAGTCTTAAAATGGAACCAAAACCCTCTCAGAAGCCTGAGAATGTGGCTACCAATATGCCAACAAGCAAGGATCCAGCTGAAGTTGGGAATAATGCTGATGCTGCATTCCCTTTAGCTGGTGCTGGTGCAGGAGATACCTCACTTGCAGGACCATTTATACCGGAAGATGAAGCACCAGATGCTTTAGGAGATGGAGAAGCTTGTGGAGATTCCCCTCCAGCTAGAAAAATATAAGGATTCAATTAGAAACACCAACAATGTCCAAGTCTAACACCAAAAAGGTCTAGATTTTTCATACAAAAAAAGGTATCAAGGTATGAACAGTGCATGAGAAAAATATAGCTATAGGAAGGTATGACTAGCAGATTTTTATGAGTAGCAAAAGGAAAGTAAACAGATAGTGCACATAAACAGCAGGGTTGTAGAATTCACAGGTACAATGTAATTGCTTTAAATTATCCTTCACAACAAAAGAAGAAACAAAACTACAAAATCAGACATGGCTCTTTCTTATTTAAATTGAGGCTGGAAAAAATAAAACACGTGATCCCCTTTGTATTTTGAAATGAAATCAACTTGAAAAACCACACATCAAAGTAGTAAAGGGCATAAAGTAGAAAAAAGTACGGTAACCAAGTAACATACCAGGAGCAGCAGCAGGCGCTTCAGACACTGCAAAAAACAACCAAAGACACAGTTACTGACATGAATCAAGAAAGAGACAAAACTCCAAAAAAGGGTGATATGTATGAAAACTGAGATCCATGCTCAACATAAAAAAAAACAAGGGTATCATAGGTACGACCATCATCATCTCATGTAGCATAGAGTGAAGTTAAAAAAATGAAAAAAAGTTCAAAAATTGTGCTGAATCCAGTTATAAATAATTGTTAACTCAGATGTGTTTCTCGCTCGTAACACAAGTGGCATGATAATGAAAGGCACCATGTGACCGATCCATCTCGAACATGCATAAAGATGAAACCTTTAACCAACCCAGCAGTCGAAAGCACCATACTTTATCAAGAAATGTACCCAAAAGAAAAAGATAACACAAAACCAAAGGAGAAACCAGAGACCCCGAATGGGAAAATAAAAAAAAGAAGCAGAATTTACACACATCCACAGTTGGTGGCAGAAGGGGCAGAGACTTTGCAAGCAGCAGGGAGAGAGGTAGCCTTGGTGACATTCAAAACCACACCAAACTGAGCACTGCTTTTGAAAGCCTCACAGAGGCAAGCAGGGGCAGTTTTGAGCACAGACTTCAGGCCAGAACAGCAGGTACCCTCTGGCTTGGTGACGGTGCTGCCATTGGTGACAAAGGACAAGCAATCGGCCATGGTGAGAATAAGGTTTGAGCAGTCCACCGATGGTGCAGGGGCTTGAGGAGATGACGCGCTTTGTGCGAGATCAATGGCACATAGAGCCATGACACACAAAATGATGGAGAGTTTTGATGCCATTTTTGGAGAGAGAAAGATGAAGAGAGATTGAGGGAAATGCAGAAGTGGGAGAATGGAAGAGTGAAGAGAAATGAAGGTGGAACACTGCAGTGAAATTGGGTTGTGCAGAGATGCTTAAATAGGGTCCAATTCTGGTTTTTTCATTTTTTATTAAAAAGGTTTTTTCTTATTTCAATTTAAGAATTAATAGGTATTGAATATTTTAATATTTTGTTCTCTTCTGTTTTTTTTTCTTCTTCTTTAAAACTCTTAAATATTATTCCATTTCAATGGTAAGAATTATTAGGTATGTTTAATATTTTAGGATTTTGTTCCTCCCCTCTGCTATTTTTTTTTTCTCTATTAAACCCTATTAAATATTACTTCATGTTTTGATTCAATAATTATTAGGCCTGTTAAATAATTTAAGATTTTGTTCTTCGATTTCTTTTCCAAAAAAAAAAAACTATTAGTATTTTGAGCCTATCCTAGCGAGTGTTTGTGTTGGGCTATCGGGCCGCTATCGAACCACCCATAATATATAGTCCCACGCACGAGTTGGCAGTCTCGGCGTGAGGGTTGTGTTGGAGATCCCACATCGACTAGAGATTAGAGCCTTTCATGGTATATAAGTGGGTGCAAACCTCACTCCATGAGGGGTTGAGTTAGGCTTAAAGTCTACTTCGTAATAAAAGTTAACATTTAAAAACATTTTGAAAAAAAAAAAGAAAATATATTTCAAAATAATAATTTAAATATCAAGTTAATTTTTTTATATAATAAAATAATTTTATTATGTTAAAACTAATGAATTAATAAAACTATTATCATTAAACTAGGAAAACATAAAATTTATTATTATAATTACTTTAAATTTATGTTAACATAAAACTAATAAATGTAAACTATTAATTTAATAATTTAATACTATTAACAATTTTAATGTTATACTGCAATTAATATATTAGTAATATTACCATTATTAAAGTACAAAAGAGTTTTAATTTAAATTTAATATTATTAATTTAATTTTATTATTATTAACTTAAATTTATTGTTAAGAAATTTATAAATATATTATTTATAATAAAATTATTACTTAACTTTTTATATAATATAATATATTTTAAAATAATATTATCAATATATTTATATTACTTTAAGTTGCTCTATCCAGTCAAAAACGATATTATTTAGTGGTCACATTCAATGGTACAAGTTAAAAACAATAAAAATATTTAAATTGTTTATAATCTTAATAATAAAAAATGATATTTAATTTTAATAAATTAATACATTTGTATTAAAATATGTTTATTAAGAATAACTACAATATTATTTCTCTAAACAATTTAAATTAAGTTGTATTACCTTTACAGGTTGAAGACTACACTTATCTTAAATTTATACAGAAGAAGATGTACAAGACAATATAAAATAACACTTGTATTTAAATCAATTAAATAGATACTGTATTTGACACAATATACCTGTTTTCTACCGTTTGCTTAAGAAAATATCTTCAATACAATGAAAACATCTTCAAAAGTAAAAATAGTTTATTTTACAGTCTAAGAATAAGAAAACAACCATTTTATAAAATTGTTTTTAGAAATAAATTATTAATTATAACAAAATAATAATATTTTTATAAATTAAGTAAATGAAACTGATGTTAAATTATCACTATCTCAAAATTAAATATGTTATAAAGCACGTCAAGTAGATAATAATGGAGATCTTATCAATAAAAAGTTATTAATTAGCACATTACTCATTGTAATTACAATGGTCTTATTCAAAATACATATAATTAGAAGCAAATAAATATTTGACGTCAACATGATGTTGGTTCATTCATAATAAATTTGATCTTTAATTAAATAGAAATCTCATATTAGTAGTGTGACTTTTAGTCAAATTCCCTCATTTAATATTATGCTTGCTAGTTAGTTTACAAAGATATTATAACACTATAATAAATGAAAAAAAAATAGTTGTTATAGTGACTAAATTAGAGATTATTTTAAAAATTAAAAAAAGAAATTAGTTTCTAAATTAGTTTTTATTATTGTTAAATAGTTTTTAAATTGGTATCTAATTAACAACCAATGTTTTAACTACCAATTATTTAGATTCTAAATTTGGTAACAAAAACCTTAATTGTTAATTAGATATCAATTTAGAAACCATTTAACAATAATAGAAACTAACTTAGAAACCAAAATTTTTTTTAGTCTTTAAAATAGTTTCTAATTTAGTCATTATAGCAACTAATTATATTTTATTTCTAAAATTGGTTTCTATTTCATGATTTTCTTGTAATGTAAGTTGTAAAATTGTTAAAATTGGTTTTAAGTGGCTAATGAACTCTCAAATGTGAAAGCATAATTACAAATTATCTTGTACCTAAATCACCAATGTAGTCTAAATATGAATGTTTAAACAATATTACACTCATTGGATGGGGTCTAAAAAAACCATGTCACAAAATTCGAATGATATGTTATATCATTTGTTTTCAAGGACTCCATTTAACCTTTCAATCCATATCTATGTCAACTTCTTACACTCTATCAAGGATCTAGAAGAAAACACTTAAGAATTGCATAACACTATGTTGGTCACATGGATATTGTAGAAGCATAACACGTCTTCCACTAGTTCTTCTAGAGGCTAAACTCCAAGGTCTAACAAATATTCATCAATCGAGGGGAGTTAATCATCAAGTAACCAAGCTTCAAAGACTTGTACCTTCAACATATGCACCTAGGGTTGGACCTGAGGCCATTAAAGAAACCAATAGTCTAGATGTTCATTTCTATAAGGCATTCAATATTGCTAGAGCATAGGGAAAGATATCCAAACTTGCTACTGAGTAAGAAGGAGATTACACCACCTCTACAAGTGAAACATGCCACCCATCGATTCCAATGATGGGTAGGACTATTTATCACCAAGGTCAGATGATTAAAGCATGAGTGAGGAAGCACCAAATGTTGTTGAGCCCAAAAGGTGTGGATCTTGGATGGCTTTTAAAATTCCCACTGACCCTAGGACTTCCAAGACTTCAACATTTTATTAAGTCATGACATAATTAAAAATGCCAACAATAACCCTCTAAATTGTCTCAACTCAACAATGAAGGTTGAAGAGACTCAAACTTTCCTTTAAGCCTTCTCAACCAATTGTTCAACTTGAAGAACGATCAAGGGACTTAGAAGATCACCCAGTTTTGATCTGAAGAGCTTATCACCTCAAAGACAACCTCTAATTAAGTAACTATTAGAAGATGTTTCATAGCAATTGTACTTGCATCCAAAAGCTACTCCCTCATAAGTTTCTACTACTCGTGCTCTGCACAAACACCCCTTAAACCTGGTCTAAGTTATCCAAATTAGTAATGATGAGGATGAAGTCGAACAACTTACTAGATGCCCAATTCTATTACCAGTTGATGAACATGTAACTTCTCCATCTCAAAAACTATAAAGCTGACTACCCAAAATACTTATAATTATTTATTAATTAGTAGAACCTTATATAGTTTGTAAGGAAAATTACACGTAGTCTAATATTGTGTGAACCAATATAAAAGTTAAAATATTTTCTTGCATCATTTATTGTACTTGTACTAACTTTTAGCTATCTATAACAAGCTAGTTTCAAAACACTTTTTTTTAAAACTATCTTTTATTATCACACGATCTCTCTACATCATTTAATCATCATCTTTTTATAAAAAAAAAAATTGCAAAACATTTTTAAACTCTATTTAACCCTCAAAATCTACAACTATTTTGTTTCTTTTCACATTATAATTTAAAATTATATCATTAATATTTTATAAGTTTTAGTAAGCTAAAACATATATGCTTCTTTTATCTTTTAATTTTTTGAAATTTATTAATCTTAAATTTTATATTTAATTTGTAGGTATAAAATAATATTAATTATCACACTTAAGGAAATTTAAAGAATATATATGGTCATTAATTTAATAAATTGTATTTTTTTTTATTTTTTAAAGAAATAGTCATTTAAATTTTATTACAACAATTGGCTAAAAAGTCCTCTTTAAATCCATTTTTTTTTCTATGTAGAGTTTAATATTTTTGTTTTACCTTGATTTCATGTGGTATTATTTAAATGTAATGATAACACTTGTGTATTTATAACATTTGTGCATAAGACTATATAATGCATACAAAATTATAAGAAATTGGTTATGAAATACAACAGTACTATTTAAAAATAACATTATTCAAACATATAAATATATTAGATTTTTCATTTTTTGGATAAATTTTGAAGAATAAGTGGACACTTGCATGGGATGGAGGACAACATTAAAGACATGTGACCACTTATCTAGGAGAGACAATTAATTTGGTGCTAAAAACCACCATAAACGTTATAATATATTTTTTCTTTATTAGTGTATACACAAAGTACAACAATTTCTTTATAACAAAATACAACAAATTCTTCATAACAAAAGGGACACAAGGTGATAACAATGATTAAATGAAGTTACAAATAAGATAATGAAAGATGCATAATCAAAGACAACATTTATAGAGTACTTAATTTTGACCAATTCACTATAAGATTTTTAGTGAAAGACAAAATGAATATGATAAAGGTGTGACCTTTATGAAAATTCATAGTGAAGTTAGATAAAATATGTTGTGATTATTGTAAGTTTGAAAAACTTTACTCCTCCACGACTTTCACATGCAATTCCAACCTCACCCTTGTTTTAGAGTCTTCCAACAACACCATTTTTAGGTTTTGCTTTTGCTTTTCTCTTTGTTTTCATTTACCTTCACGCAATACATTTTCATTTTCACTTCTTTTCTAATCTCATCCAAACAAGTTGTTCCTTGTTGTTTTAACCAAAACAATAAAATTCACATGTTACTGGATGTCCCACGAATAGACTTCATTATAGGATGTGCTTCACTACCTTCGCATGCAACTCCAACTCCACACTCGTTTTGTTGTTTAACCTCACACTTGTTCCCCACTCTTCCAAAACCATATTTAGGTTTTCATTTTGCTTTCATTCTTGTTTTCGTTTATCCTTATCCAACATTAAAAGTCACATTTTATGTTAATCATAAAACTATGTCATTTAATATTGATACAAAATAATATGTGAAGAGAACTGAGAAATGTGATGGGATAAGATAATAGTTACGTCACCCATTTAACAAAAGAATGAAATAACACGTACTAAATTGAAAATATAATTTCTTTTAGTACTCAATAGACCAATTGTTTTTAATAAGGACTCAAATGAAAAATACTCAAATTTATTAAGAAAAACTTGAAAGTTTATTAAACCTAAATAGTATAGATATTTTCATGAAAAAAATGAAATTAAATTTATTTTTTAATATTGACATCAATATATATATATATATAAATTGTTTGTTTATATATAATATGGTTTTTAAACAATAAAAAGCTAAGTGTAAATGCAATATTTATAAAATCATCAATGAAACATATTTTAAACAATTAAAAAGGGAAGCACAAGTGTAGAAACACATGTGTGTTAGGGTTCTCACGTTGCATTGGTATAATATGCATTTGTGTTTTCATTGTGAAATTTGTTTTTCCATATTGTTGTATATTCGTTCCTTAGGAGTGAAAAGAGAAAATTTGTTTTAGGTGCATATTGCATTATACATTTTCAAACACTTATTAACAAAGATTTGTTTTGAATAATTACAATGTAAATTTAGGTGCATATTGCATTATACATTTTCAAACACTTATTAACAAAGATATTTGTTTTGAATAATTACATTGTAATACTTGGAGGAAAAAACGGTAAATGTAAGAATTTTATTCTCTCATTACCTTTTGAATTATAAATGTACTCAATAGAAACCAATTTTAGTGTTTAAATTAGATATTATTTTAAATATTAAAAAAAAAAAAAATTAATTTGAATTATTATTAAATGATTTTTAAATTGGTAACTAATTAATTATTAAATTTTTTCCTAATAAATTTAAAATCTAAATAATTGATAATTAAAATCTTAGTAGCTAATTAAATATCAATTTAAAAACTATTTAATAATAATAAAAAATAATTTAAAAATATTTTTTTAAATAATATTTAATTTAGTCTCCATTAGTAACTAATTATTTTTTATTTTATTGATTTTTATTGTTTAGTTATTAGGAGATTCAGTAATGTTGTGAAAAGATTAACACTTAGAAAATAGTTTGAAATTTTTTTTTGAAAAGTGTGCAACTTTTAGACTTATGGTGGAGAGAGAAAGAAAAGTTTTTTTATGAAAAGTATGTGTGGAAGGGTGAAGATGTAAGTGTGCACGTGGCATCTTCACATCTTCCAAGTCTGCGCACCGAAATAAAAAACATTTTCCATTTTCTAAAGTAGTATAATTCTTTTAAGACCATAACTATTCCACCAACAATTTAAAAAAAAAAAAATTGTAATAAATAAATAAACCAAAATATATACACATATATTTGTAGATTCTTTATAAAAGAGAAATAAGAAAAAAATGAATTGGACTTTTTCATTAGTTAATTAACTTATTATGTATGTAGTAATATGTAAAACTCTCTTATATAATTATTTAAAAAATATATTTTCGACTCGTCTATAAGATAATTTTAGATTATGATTTTTTTTATTTTTTACTCTCTCTTAAAAAATCTCTAAAAAAGTTATTTCAAATAATGATCATAAACAAAAAAAAACATATTAATAAATTCATTATAAGAAGATCACCTATAAATTTATGATTTTAATCTCTAAACACTGAATTTTAAGGATTAAAATGAGTTTTTTAAAGTTGTTATATTCTCTCAAATTTAATACGTAGGAACTAAAATCATATTTTAGTATATTTGAGAGATTAAAATTAACTTTTTTTTTTAATTTGAGGGAAAAATTTACCCTAATTTTTAGAAATTATAATTATAATTAAATCTATGTTAGGTTTACCACAATGTTTTTCAGTTCGAAAAAAAAATTGTTAAAAGAAGTAATTAAAATCGATGTTAGAGGAATTATCCATATCATAAGATATATGTGTATCTATAATTAATCTGTATCTTAAAATATTTCTTTTCAAATTGAAATTAAAGTAAAAAATAACATATTTTAAATAGACATAAAATATTAAAAATATATTTAAATTATACCATGTAATACTATTTTTTAAAATACTAAAATTAAAACAAATCTACCATTTATAAATATTAATGTATTAAAGTATAATTATGAAATAGTAAAATGAATACTACAAATATTATAATATTTAAAATAAAAATATAATATAATATAAAAATCTAAAATAATAGTAGTAAACTTATTTTCCATTATTTTCAGCTATCTTATTTTGTAAAAAAAAAAAAAACTTATATAAAAAGAATAATAAAGTCACGCCTTATATATGCGTGGACGAAGAAAATAAAATAATAAAATTATGTCTTAAATAGAAAATAGTAAAATAAAATTTAATAAATACTGTAAGGATAAAAGTAAATATAAAGCTATAAGTTAGATTTTTAAATAAAATATTATTTGGCAAATTCTTCCTGAACCATACCAATTTGCGTCCCATCACCTTTTAAATCCGGATTTGAAAATACATAATTCAAAAAATATTTGAAAATTAAAATCTCATTTCGAAAAAGTAAATTGAAAATGAAAAAAATATATTTTGAAAAGAAAATCCAGAAAATCTAGAAATATATAAAATTCTGGAATTGAAAAAGTGTTATGGAAATCCAAATCAAAAATATATTTTGAAAAAATATTCTGAAAGTATTTTTTTATATACACCCTATTTTATTTAACCCTCATTTTATTTAAGATCATTTTCGTCGAGTACAAATTTTTAGATTGATTGATATGATGAAAGAAGAATTTGCCATAGTATTTTTATTTTTAGTAGCATTTGAATAAATTTAAAAGAAACTTATTTACCAAACATTAGTAATTTAGTAATAAAGTGATACAAGTTTTTGAACTAGTAAAATTGAGAGAAAAAGTAGTTGGAAATTGAGAAGTTAACTCATAGATGAGAATTGATAGCTCAAAGTTGTTGTTAAGAAGAACTAGTATACTAGAGTGTTCGCTAGAATTATTTGTGAAAGTAGATGATAAATATAAAATTATACAAAATATATATATTTTAATTTTAAACCTTCGTAATTCTCTATTAACAAATCATTTTAATTTTATATTTTAATTTCAATTATTATATTAGGTATTCTATTATTTATCTTAGATTTTATTTTAAATTTTTAAATAAATTAAAATATCATAATTTAAGTAAACACCATACTTTCATTATATTAATTAAAATAAATAAAATATAATGTAAAAAATTATCATTTATCCATATCAACATATTGAGTTTGATATCAAACAATAAAATAAATATTTTAAAACAGAAATAAATTAAATAAACAATCTTTCTCTTAGTATCACATCTATTTAAAAAGTATGTCATATAAAAAGATAACAAAATCTTAAGTTTCATCTTCTTACTTCTTAAGATTATGTTCACTTGTAATGTTCAATTCAAACAAACAATACAAACAAAAATATAAAAAATATATCACATACATGTTGCAAACAAATATAAGAATATCAGGGTGCACATAAATATGCACAAACGTCACACACACACATCAATATGTTCTCAATTATAAAATTATCCAATTACCTTAAATACATTAATGTTCTTATCTCTAAATGAAGACAATGTCATAACATAAAATAGATTGAAGTATCAAACCATAAACCTCGCAATTCCCTCTCAACTAGAATGAAATCTAATAGAAGATAAACGTGATAATATAGTTAACCATGGTTTTCCTCATCACACTCATAGACGAGATAATTTGTGATAGAAAACCACTCGAGCCAAATAGAAGATTGTGTATTCACATTCACTCCCAAGTAAGTACAAATAAATAAACTAGGAGACACAAATTCATAACTCAGTTGTATTATTTTTTTTTTTTATAAAAAATTTTCATTTTAGGCATCACTATGCAACTTGATATCTCAGCAAGACTGACACCTCAAGTAACAACAATCATCTGCCATCACATGAAAAAAATATTATTAAAACAAAGAAAAAAGAAAGAAAATACAAAAATATGGGGGGACTAGACCAAAACTCATATGTTAACAAAAACGATACATAGGTAGACTATACCTATTCATAAAGAATTCTAAGAACAGGCTAGATGGAAGTCTATTATACCAATGAAATGGTTCTCTATGAATAAATCCTAAATTAGTCAACTTATTAGCACACGCATTCCCTTCACGAAAAATATGAGTAACCATAAACCTTATTGTCCCACAAAAATTAAGACAAGTATTTCATCGATTACGAAGATCCATGGAACATTAGTTCTAGCAGTAAATGCATCACAAACCAAGGCAGAATCACATTCAAGCCAGACACTAGTAAGCCCCATTTTTTGAGCTTCCTCCATAGCATGTATAACTCCATAAAATTCAGCAACCAAAGCAGTCTGAACTTTAAGAAACGTTGAAAAAGCACCAATAAACTCTCTCATACTCCCAGGAAAAATACCTCCACAAGTAGCAAGACCAAGATACCCCCTAGCAGCCCCATCATTATTAATTTTAACCCAACCTAGTGAAGGAAATTTTCATCTAATAGGAAGAGGACGAAGAACTTTACCACTACGAGTCTTAATACCAAAAAACTTAATCACGTTAAAATCCAACATATCATTCTTCATTGAAGCTTCAGTTGTATTACTTGTTGTTTATCTTAATTGACCAAGATAACTTGTATTTTCACATTACTAAACATTGTTTAGACTTCTCACAATATACAAAACAAGTGAACTCACATAACACAACACCACATAACTTACAATACATATAAGTTCATTAAGACACAAATTTCAAAGCACATATTATCATAGTACAACATATTCCAAGATATACCTTTCCATACATATACATGCATAAGATTTAAACACAAAAGGTCAACACCACATCTTTTAAGTTATGCGTGATATCTCACTTATTTTTTATTATGTTTTTATAATCTCTGTAGAGTTTAAATACAATATATAGAGTTATATCAATTCTGTAGAGTTTTTTCTTATCTTTTTTGAAAGTTAATACAACTATCTACAATTTTTATGCTAATCTCAAGATCTAATTCAATCATTTGATATGCCTAAAATAAGAGGGGGAGACATAAATGTTTACTCTAATGATTCAACATTTGCTCACTAAAATGATCATAACTTAAGTTTTTTCTAATGGAATCAACGTCATTAGTTAGATAACATCTAGAACTACAACTTTTATACTAATCACTTTTATTAACTTGATATAACATCATGTCTAAATGGGTCATATTTTCAAAAAGTAAAATACACTCTCTAACGTACCTCCATACCTCCATGTCCAAAACCACACTCTTGTGAATGAACCTCTAATACAATTTCTCTTGAATATGTTCACTACATCTTTGTGGGAACAACCTAACAACCTTACCCTTGTGGCATGTAATAAAATTATTAAATTCTAATTTCATTTTTCAATGTAAATGTATACCTTATTAATTTCAAAATCTAAATTTTAATGAACACAAATTACAATAATCTCGGTACTGACAACAAATTATATTAATTAGAGCTCTATTAATTTCTTGTAGTTTTTTTTTCAAAAGAGTTAAATTGTAAGATCTTAATGAGCATTGGGATTGCCTCGCTACTCACAACTTCAAAAAAAAAATCAATTTTCAATTATTAATTATTACAATAAATAGTCTGTTATTCTAATTTCTGAACACAATTTTCTAAGATAAAAAAGTCACCAATAAATCAATAATTGAATCACAACTAGTAGAAAATAATCATAATACTCTAGTCACAACAAATAAAATTCTATTCAACCTTAGACACTACAACAAGAAAAACATGAAATAGAAACCAATTTTTTAGAGACTAAAATAATTAGTTGCAATAGTAACTAAATTAGACACCATTTTAGAAACTAAAAAAAAATTGGTTTCTAAATTAGTTTCTATTATTGTTAAATAGTTTCTAAATTGGTATCTAATTAGCAACCAAGCTTTTAACACTAGTGCAGACAGGGCAAACGAGTGCGGCTATTTTACATTTACAAGGGCGGTTATATAACCGCACTTGATCAACACGCATTCTTAAATCGAAGATTTACAAGTGCGGCTATTTAGCCGCATTCGTAAATACAATTTATAAATGCGACTATGGTAAATAGCCGCATTCTTATTTAATCCTTTTTAAAAAAAATAATAAAACCCTAAACCCTAAGGTAGCAATAGCGGTGGCAGCAACAACAACGGAGCAAATATGACATAACAAAAATCCAAACGAGAACACAATGAAACTCGCAGAAGAGAGGAACACCAGAGCAGAAACAAAGAGAAAATGCGAAACGCCAAAAAGGAAGAAAGTATGAAAGCGTAAGTGGCGCGCTTCAAAATTAGGGTAAAAAATGATTTAAGAATGCGGCTATTACAAATAACCGCATTCGTAAATGAAATTAATTTAAAAAATGTCACCGCGTTTTGAATGACAGCGGCTAACCCTAAAACCGCATTAAATAAATAGTCGTTGTTTATACATTTTGTGCTAGTGTAACTACCAATTATTTAGTTTCTAAATTTGGTCTCTAAAACCTTGGTTGCTAATTAGATACCAATTTAGAAACTATTTAACAATAATAAAAACTAATATAGAAACCATTTTTTTTTTAGTTTCTAAAATGGTTTCTAATTTAGTTACTGTTCTTACAAGGGCCTAGAAACAAACTCTCTTTGCCTTCCACCCGTTGACCTCTCGGCCTTTACTTCCGGACTCCCTTCTCAGCTTAATCTTTCGGATTATTTGTTCTTGGTTTGTACTTGGTTCAAAAATCTTTCTCGTTTTATTGAATTGCTTGACGGACACCTCCCGGTCAACTTTAATTTACTCCATTTGATCTTTCGGTTTTTGGTCTCGGCTTCCTCTCACAGATGGGTGTGCGTACTTGAAAGGTGCTCGGATGCCAAAGTTAGATTCAGTTTTACAAGATATTAGAATGAATTCACCTTGCTTACCTCTTACGATGACCCTCTATTTATACTACTCTTTTATTGGGCCCAGAAGTTATTTGGGCTTTTTCTCTTTGTATTAAACATTTACTACGCACACTTGCATATTTGGGCCCAATTTCATGGGCTTTTGCTTAATAATAATTTCTATTTTATTTTATCTCTCTCTTTTAATTCTCTCGATTGACCTTTTTTAGTTCAACTTCACATCTTCACTTTTGGGTTGAACTCTCAGCTTAGTCTTCACATTGCTTTCGGTTGGCATCGGCCTAATTGGACCTTTCGGCCGAATCTCTCGGCCCAACCTCAGATGGTCTTGGCCTAATTGGACCTTTCGGCCAAATCTCTCAGCCCAATTAGTACAGTTACTATTGCAACTAATTATTTTGGTTTCTAAAAGTTGGTTTCTATTTCATGATTTTCTTGTAATGAAATATGGTATCTTTATCCACAATTCTTATAATCATTCATACATGAAATTATCACTATCCTCTCACCTCAAATAACAATGTCACTCCAACATTAAGTAATCAATTAAAGAGTTATACTCCAAACTCTTATGTGTAATCTCTCCTAAGGTTTATCCCATGCATTAAAAACTACATAAGTATAGAATGAAAATGGAAAATACACTAATAGATGACTTAGAATTGGACGTCTAAGTGTCAAACCCAACTTATTGTTAATATTTTCCTCTGTTTATACATCTAAATTTATTTTATTTTTATTTTATTCAGTAAACTCAATTAAATAGTTTTAATTAAGTCAAATAAATAAATATATTATATTACTTTTGTTTTAAGAAAAATACGAGTTATATAAATATATATAAATAAAGAATATAACTTTTGTAGAAAAATGAAAATAAAAAAATATAATAAATAGTTTAAAGCTAAGAAAAGAATAAATATTAAAAACTAGCGTTTTGAAAAATAGTTTTTCAAGTAACGAATAGAAAAACACTACAAGCTAGTAAAATTAAAAGTTAAATAGAAAGTCTTTTCAAACATAACTATCTACTTTTAGTTATTTTCTTTGTAGATTTTAACTAGTTTTCAGTTTTTGAGATAGTTGTTTTAACTACCTTTTCCTAAATATTACCCAATTTAATTGACAAAAAGTAATTGTATAGACCATTTTATTAATTTTTTTCCATGATATAAAAATCAGTTGGACAACACATAAAATGAAATTCTATGATTTACTTATAATTTGATATTTTTGTTAATTGTTACTAATTTTCCACTCTCCCACGTGATTTTGTGGCAGGACCTACAAATTGGAAAAGAAGAAGACCTTTGACCTCTATTTTCCAAAGTAAAGCAATGTGATCCATTAATTGTGCAAGGAATGGCGACAATCTAAACAAGTTCAAAATCCATTTTTCAACTTCAACAAATGCATTTCAAATATCAATAATGAAGCATGTACCCCTCTTTCATACCAATGCTAGAAAGAAAATTATCATCGATGAGGTTAAGTTTTACATATTTTCTATAACTAAATAAAAATAACATAAATTTAGGAGTTTTTTTAAAATTTATTTATATCATTGGAAAAATTTAATATTAAATAAAAGAATAAGAAAACGCTCATTACAAGAAAATTATTAAATATAAATTAATTTTAGAGATCAAAATAGTCTCTAATTTAGTTAATATATTGACTAAATTAGAGGCTATTTTATAAATAAAAAATATTATTGATATTTAAAGTAATTTTTATTATTAATAAAAAATTATTAAGTAGTTTCTAAATTGGTATCTAATAATTAGCTACCAATGTTTTCCCTACTACCTATTTTGTATTCTAAAGTAGTTTCTATTAATCTTTTATAAACTAATTTATAATCTAAATATTAGTAGTTAAAATCTTGGTAACTAATTTAGATACCAATTTAAAAACCATTTTATAAATTTTTTTAATGATAATATAAACCATTCTAGATATCAATAATTTTTTAGTCTCTAAAATAGTATCAAATTTAGTTAATATAGTGATTAATTATTTTTTGTATCTAAATTTGATCGCTATTTAATAATTTTCTTGTAGTGGCTTCTAACCTAAATTTTAAAAAAATAGATTTATGAGACTTTATACTTATATATTATTTATTTTTATTTAATATATGAATTTTAATTCCTAATTGAAGTCTTAACCTAATACTTATTATTGGTAAAGTTATTTACATTATTTTAAAATTGTGTCGATTTCAAATGAAACATAATGCTTTCAACTGAGGTGTCTAATGTTTGGAATGACAACTATTAACTTTTGTCATAGTCTTCTTAGAATTTAAAACTTGTAGAACATGATTATGACTTAGTCTTGGGATATTTTGGATGTTGGAGGATTCTCGCCAAATGAATTAGAAAGTTACTAAATTCTCTCTTGATTCATATGATTGGGATGATTTGATTTGGTGTAGTTTCATTCTTCTGACTAAGTCTTTAGTCTTTTGAAAGGTTCTTCATCAAAGATTACCTTTTGACAAGGATATGCAGTGTAGAGGTATCTCACTGTGTTCTATGTGTTCCTTATGTAGGAACAAAAGGAGACTATTCACATATTTTTTTCGAAAGTCCATTTGATATTATTATATGGTTTTTCTCTATAAAATATTTTCAGATTTGTTGATACCTTCTCCATTCGAATTAAATTGATAGACTCGAAATGACTTTGATACCATTTTACAAAGTGGACTTTAAGTCTAACTCAACCCCATAAAACTGGCTCAATGAGATGAGGTTTGCACCCACTTATATACTATGAAAGACTCTAATCTCTAGTCGATGTAGGATTTCCAACACTAACAAATCTAAAAATTGAAAATAAGTTAGGCTATAAATGATATAATACTATTAATTTGAATTTTTTCCATAATAGATTTCTGCTCCCTATGTTTACTTTCTCGTTGAAAATATTTTTTGTATTTTCTCTAAATGAGCTTGGTTTGATCTCTCTTGTACATTCTTTTTTCATTTTATGATATATTTTAGGTGATAGATGATAGATGATTGTTGAATTTTGAAATCTAAGCTTAGTTGAGATGTTAGAATCATAGTGAGGTGTACTATGAGTTTTTTCTAAAATAATTATTTAGATAGAACATAGAATAATAGGAAGTAGAATATAAATACCTTTCATTTATGTTGGTTGCGTTTTAGAAATTGAACATAATAAAAACTTGAAATTGAAAAGCAGTTCATTTACTAAAAAAGATGAAACCAGATAGTAAAATACGTAAAGGTTTGTTTCGTTTAATTTAATTATTTTTAACAAAGTAATTTGATGTGAGAGAATTTGTGATAAATTTTCTCTTTAAAGTAGGAGTGACACATATATTTTCATCTTTTGTTGAAGGAAAATTTAGAAGATAGGGTTAATTTAGAAAATGCAATCTAACACGCATAGCCAATGACAATGAAATTGTGCATTCACACCTCACCAAATTCACCACAACACGCAAACACGAATACAATTTTCTATAAATATTTTATTTTACTTGAATTATTTTATGTCTTCCTATAATTTCTAATTAGTGTTTTTGTTTTTTTAACTGTGTATTTTTGTGAAATTAAGTGTGTTTAATTAGTTTATTAGCTGATAATTTATTAACTCCTTTTACGATTGTTCAAATCTTAAATTTACTAGGTTGAGAACACGTTATCCTAAATCCAATTCCCTTTTAGTTAACTGAAATTTTCTAACGGAGCTGTAGATCAATAAGGCAGTAATTTTGATGGAAAACTTTTTTTCCGTCTGAGTTAGGTAGTTTCTTTTATAAAAAGGTAATTTATGTTTATAAAAGAATTTGAAAACATATTATTTGATTCTTGAAATTTTAGAATTTTAGGAGAGATAAATTCTTTAAAATTAGATAATTTTTTATACCATTAATGGTCAATTTAGTTTATAGGACGGTTACTATTCGTATTTTATAGTTTATAGTAATTGTAATTTTATTATATATATATATATATATTATTGAAGTAAATCAAATGAATGAGATCAGTTCAGCAGTTTTGCAATTTTGTGCAATTACATTCAATCAGTTGCTACACCCTTTTGCTTCCTGTTATTTCCTTCAACTAGTTCCTACAACTGTTATCAGAGCCATGAACTCTACCCAATTATCAGTCCCTATCCTTGATGAGAGTGGTGTGTGCAGATGAGAGTTTTGTTTGATTATCATGAGTTATGGGATGTCGTTGAGAGTGGAGTGTTTGCATTAGCTGATAATGCAACTGAGGCGCAACGAGTAGCGCATCGTGATCAGAAGAAGAAGAACAATAAGACTTTGTATCTCATCCATCAAGGGATGAATGACGAGACGTTTGAACAGATTGAAGGAGCAACAACTGCAAGTGAGGCTTAGACCATTTTGTCAACCAATTATAAAGGTGATGACAAGATCAAGAGGTGAAGACCCTAAAATGCCAATATGAACTGCTGCAAATGGAACCACAGAGACTATTGATGTATATATAAATAAAGTTCTTGCCTTGACAAATCAGATGAAGACCAATGGTGAAAGACATTCAGAGCAGGCAAAGGCGGACAAGATTTTGAGATCTTTAACTCCCAAATTTGAACATGTTGTTGCTGCAATTGAAGAGGTCAATGACATCTCAAAAATGACAGTAAGGTTATTGTCTGGTTCCCTACGAGCGCATGAGCAATGGATGAATGACAATAATATGGAAAAACCAATTGAACAGGATTTACAAGCACAAGCCTCAATTGGTAGATCCTATCATAAACACTGTAGTTCACGAGGTAGAGGACGGGGACATGGTGGTAGCTATTCCAGCAAAGGTCGTGATGGCCAGAATCATGGAGGCGCGGAGCAAAACAACATTGGTTCCAATCACATTCCAAGTTCAAATAACTCTTGGCGCGGAGAACGTGGTCGCGGTGAACGTGGAGACATGTATAATAAATCAAATGTGGAGTGTTATAACTTGATCATGAAGTATTAATGACAACCACATCAAATGAAACTCCAAACAACCAGACTTGGTATTTGGATACAGGTTGCACGAATCATATGTGTGGTCAAAAGGAGTTGTTTGCAGATTTGGATGACTCATTTCACACACAAGTGAAATTCGGTGATGGCAAGTTCGTTCCGGTGACTGGAAAAGGACGAATTCTTATCACATTGAAGAATGGTGATCACAGGTACATCTATGATCTTTTCTATGTATCTAATATGAAAAGTAATATGTTGAGTATAGGACAGTTGACCGAAAAGGGTTACGTGATGCACATAGTTGAAAATAAATTCTCAATTTTTGATAAAAAAGGTAATTTGATTCTTAGAACTTTTTTTATCAAAAAACCGCATGTTTCCAGTAGATATTCATAAGGGTGATTTCAAGTGCTTGAATGCAATAGTGAATAATGAATCGTGGTTGTGACAGTTACGCTTTGGGCACTTAAATCTTCAAAGTTTGGAAAATCTCTCCAAACGAAATTTAGTGAATGGTTTACCTCATTTTCATCACCTGATCAATTGTGTGAGGCTTGCATTTTTGGAAAGAATCACAGGATACCATTTGTTAAGGAGCCTTGGCGTGCAAAATTTCCTTTACTGCTTGTTCATACAAATGTTTGTGGCCCGATGAATATATCATCAATTTGAGGTAATAAGTATTTTTTAACCTTTATTGATGATTTTTCAAGGAAAACCTGGATTTATCTATTGGAAAGCAAGGATGAGGTATTTCAGTGCTTTAAAATATTTAAAGCATTTGTTGAAAGACAAAGTGACAGACAAATTAAAATGGTTTGTAGTGATGGAGGAGGTGAGTACAAGTCTAATGAGTTTAAGAGGCACTGTGAAAAACTTGGGTTGCAACATAACATAACATGTCCCTACACACCTCAACACAACAGAGTTGTTGTCGAGAAAAAGAATAGAACAATCATGGACATGGTGAGGAGCATGCTTAAAGCAAAAGGTATGCCAAATTATTTTTGGGCTGAGGCCGTAACATGTGCGGTATATTTGATAAACAGATCACCCACTCGGATTGTTCCTAACACAACTCCGATTGAGGCATGGAGCAGATTCAAACCCAATGTGCAACACTTGAAGGTATTTGGGTCAATTACTTATGCTCATGTCCCCAAGACAGCAAGATCGAAGTTTGATGATAAGGCAAAGAAAAACATTTTCATTGGATATAAGCATGAGGATACAAACTTTTCAATCCAATGACAAAGAAGGTGATTATCAGTTGTGATGTTACATTTGCTGAAGATGAGGAATGACAATGGAATGCAGCAGCTGAAATGGATTTGAAAAAACGATATATTTACGTTTTGAACGATGATGTGGAAGATGGAGTCACTCTTGAAGCACTTGTAGTAGTTCAACCTAAAGCACATGCAGTTCAACCTGAAGCTGTAATTCAACCTGAAGTTGCAACTCCAATTGTAACTATGATGGAGCGACCAAGAAGACAGTAGCGACAACCTGTACACCTTCAAGATTGCGAAGTAAATTTTGATGATGAAGTTGATGACAATGGAGATTTGGTTCACTTTGCTTTTCTTGCAGATTCAGAACCCGTGAGACTTGCCGATGCCATTCAATACCCCAAATGGCAAGAGGCTATGAATAAAGAATTGATGGCGATTGAGAAAAACAATATCATGACTCAAATTGGTTTTAATCTAAATATTCCAATTAAGATTTATGTTGACAATATCTTTGCAATTAATGTTGTAGAGAATCCAGTTTTTCATCAAAGAAGTAAACACATTGATATTCGAGACCAAGTTGGGAAAAACATGATCAAATTGGAATACTGCATATCAGAATATCAAATTGCAGATTGATTTTCATTAAGTTAAGAGATATGTTGAGCATGAAGGGGGGATGTTGATTATTAATTATGATTTTATTATTATTAATTATTAATTCTGATTTTATTACCCTTAAACTATTATACCGTTACTATTGCATTAGTCAGTTGTTTATAAGGCAGTTAATATTTCTATTTTATAACTTCGAGTAATTGTAATTTTATTATAGATATATGATTGAAGTAAATCAAATGAATGAGATCAGTTCAGCAGTTTTGCAATTTTGTGCAATTACGTTCAATCAGTTGCTACAACTTTTGTCTTATGTTATTTTCTTCAATTAGTTCCTACATTTTTTTCCATATTCTTCTTTTTTGTTAAACATCATCAACATGATTAATATCAAAATATTATTTGGATAACTAATTAATTAATTTTTTTATTAATGTTAATATGAACTGTTATTTTTATTTAAATTGTTAGGATTATTTTTATTGTTATTGTTGTTATAATAAATTGTTATTTTTCTCTTAATACTAATCAAGGTTTTCTAGATGAATATCAACATTGAGGAACCTTTTTCCAATGGAAGTGAACTAAATCATTTCGATTATCCTCGTCTGTAGTGATTATTCTTTTATCATTAATAGCATGCTATTTTTTTTTCAATAATTTATTAAAATTTTATTTTTAATATTGATTAAAAAACTTTAAGATAATATTAACTAAGATTATTTTTTACTAATTTTTACTGACGAAGTTTTTCGGCCAACATCAATAAAAAAAAGTTGAACATTGACTAGCCTAATTATATTACGAATAATATAAACGGAAAATGATTTTTAGTCAATATCAATATCAATGGAAGAAATCTTAAGAAAATTTAATTAAAAATTAACATCAATCAAAATCAACTAACTTTTTTAATTAATTTTGACATTTTTTTATTATTAAAAATTATTTAATATTGAAATAATTTGTCTATTTAGTAATAATCGAAAGACTTTATTAAATAAATTAATAAATTAAAATGAGATTAATTTAAATTAAATATATTTAAATGTCCCCAAGATTATGAAATTTACTATCTAAATCCAAGGTTAAGCTTTTATGAGCATGAAGGTGTAATTAATGGTTGATGTAATTAAAAATAAGTATATATTTTTTCTTACAAAGAGAAAAAAAGATTATTATTATTGGACCCCAGAAAAAAAATATATGTTATTGAATAAATATTGTGAAAGTTAGATTATTTAATCAGCTCCATACAAATAATGAATTAAAGAAAATTAAAGTAGAGAAGATATAAAATTCCAATCAAATCCTGTTACTTATGAGTGTCATTATGTCCATCAAAACTCAGAATGTAACATTTCAAAGCTACATTCTTAATATGAAAACCATGTTCGTTCAAGACAATAAGGACATAATTACAATCACATGGCAACACAAATGAAAAGCATAATCATTTTATAAATTGGCTTCATCTACTTCTTTTTAACTCTAGCTTTTTTTTTTTTTTCAGAACAACCTAAAGTAAAGTGGTATTTAAATTGAGAGAATATTACTTATGGGATAATTAGACATAGTTATTACACAGTGATTTTCCCTTTGAAATTAAAAACAATAAGAAAAAATATTTCTTTTTAAATAATATAAATAGTACACACATATTAACTTCGGACAATTAGGATTAATTTTCTTTTATTGAAAATAAAAAAGTGATAGAAAGTTAGCATGATTCACATGATGATGATCTTTAACATGAATGATAATTTGGTCTGGTCCCTAATTAAAATGTCTCCCACGTTAGTTTTGCAACCATGCTCTATGGATTATGTTCTTATTCATATCTTATTAATCTGTGAAATATATATATATATATATATATATATAATTGTTTTTGTTGAAGACATGAAACAACAAGTGATAGAGATGTAGAGAGAGAGAGAAGGAAAAGATGTTCAAAGTTCAAACTTCAAATATGTTTCATGTGACTTTGTTGGTTTGTAAGAGATTCAGAGAGTACGTTGTACTCTGCACAGAATGAAAAGGAGAGGTAATTACTTGGTGATTTTTCTGAGTTGATTTGTTTGAAAACTTTTTGACTCAAAAGTGTTTGAAAAAATAACAGAGATGCACATAATTATGAGACTGGGTCCGAGAGTGCAAATGATTACAATGATTTGGAATCACAAGCACAGGCAAAATTAGTGACAATTATGGAAGCAAATTCCACCATCCTCGCCTAAAGGGAACACACAACACTAATTATTATACCTTGTGTCTTTGTGTGGCTTCAAATTCAAACGAAAAAGAAAAAAAAATAGACACGTAGTTACACATTGATGCATGTTCTAAAAAATGAAAAAGGGTTTAAGTAGGGTTTTGGAGAGCTGGAGTTTGTGCTATTATAAGTCGTTGCATTGTCAACCAGCAACTTCCTTAATCATTCATGGGAAGGTTCAAAGGTTGTTGTCTATTTTATTCTTCAAACTATGTGGCTTTTAGTTCTTGATTTTCAAACCATGCATGAATAGATGATGGTGATAATGTTTATTTTGGTGATAGGGCCATTTCTTACTTTAGAGATTATATTTTAAAACATGTAGAATAATGGCACTTGTAGTTCACATTTAAAAAGAAAATTCCAACTAGAAAGATGGAAAGAGAAAGTGAGAAGTATGAGATTGAATAGTTGAAACAAAAGTGACATCTTTACGACCACTATCCCGGTTATGTGATTTTTTTTTATTAATAAATATACATGACATTGAGGTAAAATTGCAATTTCTTTTCGGAGTGTGAAATTCAACATTCAGCATAACTTAAATATGTTAAAAGAATCTTTGGATATTTATTCCATTCTATTAACAAAATTTTATTTTATGAGAATTTTTTTTTTTTTTAAATTAGTGGGATATTTTGATGTAAACTTCATCTAAAAAACAAGAAGTAAATGTACAAAGTTTAATGTGTATTAATTGTTCAATGTACACACAATATAATGTATGCACCATCTAATGAAATATCAAATGACGCATATGAAAGTTTTAAGGTGTGTCCTAATGTGTGCAGGACAATTGAGAAGATAATGAGAAAAATATTGACCATCATTTTCTCTATTCTCTTGAAATGTATGTTTAGAAAACTATCGACCTGAATAGTTTTTAAAATCACTTTTGAATGCAACAATTGCTTTTTCTGTTTCATAAGCATGTGAAAATCCCAATTGAAAACATGTCTCACCCATATAAAAATTTTATTTAGAAATTTTAGAAATTTACACTTTTCCTTCCAACAAACTTACTCTTTTGCAACCAATATCTCATTCTCTTAAAAATCTCTTAAGCTTACCACTAATGGCTTAGTAGGAAAACCAAAAATCACATGGAGATATTTCTCAACAAAATTTTTCCACCTAGGAAAACAATTGATCTGATTAGATTTGAGTGTGAAAACTTCAATATAGAATACTTAATAGGTGCTAGATACTTCCCTTATGCAAATTTATCTCACCTATGGTACGAGCTTTATGTATGACTTTTGTTCACTACTCAAGAAGTTGAAGGCATCATCATGGATACTATAGAAACCACCGCCCTCATTTTTAGCAAAAACAACATTGTTGAATACACATGGTACTTAGACGAAGGCACTTTGTATGAAAAATATTAGGAGAGGATTGATGGCTCTTATGTAATGACATTGAACTATATAGTTAACCTAAACCAAGGAATGCCCTAACAAGATGAAGCAATAGGTCTTCAATTGTAAAAAATGAAGACAAAATGCAAAATCCTAGGTTTTACTTATACCACATGAAGACTCATTAGAAGATAAACCTTTGAGCATTAATTCTTATACACTAGACTTAGGTATTCGAGTATAAGTTGAATATTCTCTTGTACAACATTCTCTTTTCCATGATTTCAAAAATTCCAAGATAAATTTGTCTCAAGTTGTCAATGTAAGGAAAAGTCTTGATGTCATCTACATGACCATCCTCAAAAGGATGAAGATAAAGATCATCCGCTGAGGGAAAAATTGTGGAGTATTACTACCAAATTAGACAACACTAGCAATGTCATCACCTCTTTGTTCCCAAGGACGAGAAATAAGAAGAACCTTTAAATAAAATAAAACTAGATAAATTTTAAGTTGAATTATCTAATGACTTTTTCATCAATCCTATGTTTATATTCAAACATACACTATCTCGTTCCTCTTAACCTAAATGCCCCACAACTCAAACCTCATCAATCTTGCATCAAACATTTCACCCTAATTGTCTTTTATACACCAAACACACCAACCAATATCAAGATAAATCTACCATTGTCAAACCTTACATAGAACCTCCCCCCATAAACAAAAAGATATTTTTCTCCACACTGCTCTAACATTTCTAGTAAATGACCTCACTAAAAATCACAACCTTTAAACTGTTCTCACCTCAACTTAAATCCTCTACATTTTTCATTGGGGACTGATAAAATCATGTGGAGGTTTTTAAGAAAAAGGACCTCCTCAGTCCTTTATGTTGCTGAGAAAATATTTGTTGCTCATCTTGCATATATTTTCTTGTCTTTATTGTGACACTTATTAAATATCAAAAAATAAGAAGGAAATGCTAGCTTTCTCAAATCTCTTACCTTGTCCTGGAAGAAGTTGTCTCAAAGAAACTTGGTGATAAAAGACTAGATAACTTGGAAAAAAATAAGAAAATAGTAATACTCTAGTCTCTCCTGTAGTTGTGTATGATACAGAAAAAACTTTTGAAAATCTTTCCGTTGTTGATCCAATTTTGATTTGGAAAAGGTAGAAGAATATATATTGTAAAGTAATTATATAGTAACTTCAATCATATATCATTCAATCCTTGTAATTGTCGAGAAGCATGATAAGAGACAAATGAATCAATAAAATGTTACTTTTACAACTTCTAATGAACCTATTGTCTACTAGTAGAACAACCCAAATGACTCCTTGACCCCTGTGATAAGGTTGTCAAATAAAGGATCATAATCTTTAGAGAGTATAATCATTGCTTTGAAGATGTTATTTTACTTAATAAAGTCTTTAGGCACATCCTTAAAAGTCTAGAATCCTTAGCTGCACCAGTGAAGAAAGTATAGTGTGCAAAGACAACTTCAAACCATGAGGATGCAGAATGCAATGATGTTAACAAGTGAACATAGTACACTAAAATAAGGGTATTTCTTTTTATACATTTCAAAACTCATTTTAATATTTTTCTTAAGTGTTTTCAAAATTCTTGAACTAATCTTAGCCATCTAATTAAAAACAAAATAATCTAACAAATGTAAAATTGTCTCCCCTGGTGGAAAAATGTGTCAATGTCTCCTGCCCTAGTCACGATTACCAAACATGTATATTCAATTCATGGAAAATTCATTAAAAAAAATACAAGATTATCATAACAATTGTACATAGTTATTTGTATTTATACAACTTTTAAGAGAAAAAAAAAAACATTACAAAGAGGAGCATTTAAGAACGACCCGTTTAACTTCTGAGGAGAATTTCGAACTTTATAGTTCTCTAGGGTGAGAAATTTTTTGAAAAAAAGAGTTAATGTTGATATGAAATGGTTTAAGTTTACGATATATTTTATTTTAAATAATAGAAAATAACTTTTTTTACTTTACAAATGCATTTAGGTTCTCTCTTGTTCACCATAAACAGGGGAATATTGTTTAATAAATCTTACCCATTTATATTATGTTTATTATTAAATCCGGTGATTAAAATAATAAAACTAACTGAAAATATAAAGGCCTTTAGTGGGATACTTGGTTGATTTTATTCCAACAATGTATATTAAATAAAAAAACAATAATTAGTTAAAATTTCTTTAAAAAACTTATCATACTTATTGTGAACACGAGAGAGAGGATCCAGATCCCTTATAAAATGTTTTTCCTTTAGAGAGAATATCCAAATTCTTTAACACGCTACAAATCATATTATAATGAGCAAACCTTTAAAAGCTAAAACTTTTAATAATTAAAATTTAATACTTTCAAAGTGTTTGGTTATCTTAAGTAGACATAAAACAAGTTTAACACTTCAAGTTTAGTCTTAATTTAACAATGAGTTAAAATTAAAGCTTTCATTCACTTTTAGTAAATAATACAAAATCGGCCCATAATGGATTAGTTTTGTTACCTCCTCATGGGTTGTTGATTTTACACCTTCGTAATCCTTACACTTTTCAATAAATAATATCTAAAATCTATTAAAAAGTTTACTAATGATATTTTGGAAGCATCTCAAAAATAAGAATTTTGGAATGCATTATAAAATGTGCAGTCCGAAATTTATTATTGTAGATTATTCGTTACAGAACACTCCATAATAAAGTTTATCTTTAGAACAATTTAAAATCTATTTTAAAATGTTGAGTTAAAAATTAAAACATTTTAAAAAGCTTTAATTTTAGTTTTCAAAAACACTGTGTGAAGCATCTTTGAGGGTTCTGGATTAGGCCTAGATATTCTGACCATTTACCAATGATGAAGACATAGATAAACAGGAGACCACTCAAGAAATTCAATAATAAATCATTACTAGTTACCTTATTCATTGAATTTTTTTTACTTAACTTTACATTTATCTTATTTTTTATAATTTTTATAATTTTTTCTTGTTAATTTTATTTTTATTTTTTTTACCTCAGGAGAGCTGTTGCAACCAATATGCATTTCTTATCCATTAATGTGATTAGTGGTTTTATCTGTGTTTCTTATACTCTTGGTTTTTTATCATTCTAATTACTTTGTACCCAATATTTCTGATATTTTATACTTTTATGGTTGATTTTAACATTGGTTAACCATTTCTGTATGAATGTGTGGTTGAACATTATGGGTTGTTCTGGATCATTATATTTTGTTTTGATCAGTAGATAACGGACACTATATTATAAGATATAAAGTGGAGCAAAACTCAATATGTGGTGAAGTAGTGATACACGTGGTTTGCATGGAACACAGGGAAGGGATGAAGACTAAGTTCCTATTAGTCCAAAATCTATCCACGAGAGTTTGAGATTTGTTCAATAGATTTCATTGGTCCACTTGGCCTCCTATGAGAGCTCCCTCGGATTTTCTCCCACGTCACATATAAGATCACTTAGTATATGCATTGAACAAAACTTCAAACCAGACTCAGTTTCCAACAGCAGGCTATAGTAAGGTGAAAGAGATATGGCAGTTGCAACATCTGGTGCTGTGTTGAACAGGTTTGGATCTAACTTCTTATGTGGAGGAAAGAGGAGTCAGGCACTGCTTGCTGCTGGCATTGGAGCCAAAGTTGGTGCTGCTGTTAATCCTAAAAGACTTATTGTGGCAGTTGCTGCTGCTCCAAAGAAGTCATGGATTCCTTCTGTAAAAGGTGGTGGGAATTTCATTGACCCGGAATGGCTTGATGGCTCGTAAGTCCACCCGTGTCACTGCTCAATTTCTCTTTTCTTTCTTATGTTCTCTGTTGGAAAGACACATGCTGACACTCATTCTAGCATCTCTTTTTAATAATTGATTGAAATTTATGAAAAATCAAAATGTTTGATAAGTTTGCAAATCAAGAAAAAGACTGATTAAATGAAAAGTTGAAAGAGTTAACCAAAGAAGATTCAAGTATGACTGGTTAATCTTGCATTGCTCTTAAGGTTTTAACCAAAAAAGTGGTGTTCAATTTGCTTTGTTAACCCTTCTAATTCTAAGTATTCCTCAAACTCTCAAATAGTCTCTTTAGTGTTAAGAGTTTGGCGGATTCATTTCCTGTTCAATGTCGCAATTGCAGGCTACCAGGTGACTATGGTTTTGACCCTCTAGGACTAGGAAAAGACCCAGCATTCCTGAAATGGTATAGAGAAGCTGAACTCATTCATGGGAGGTGGGCGATGGCTGCAGTTGTAGGCATCTTTATTGGACAGGCCTGGAGTGGAGTTCCATGGTTTGAGGCTGGAGCTGATCCGAATGCAATTGCTCCTTTCTCCTTTGGTTCTCTTTTGGGTACCCAGTTGCTTCTAATGGGATGGGTTGAGAGCAAGAGATGGGTGGACTTCTTCAACCCAGATTCTCAGTCAGTGGAATGGGCTACCCCATGGTCAAGAACCGCTGAGAACTTTAGCAACTCTACTGGAGATCAAGGCTACCCTGGTGGCAAATTCTTTGACCCTTTGGGATTTGCTGGTACAATCAACGATGGTGTTTACATTCCGGATGCAGACAAGCTAGAGAGACTGAAATTGGCTGAGATAAAGCATGCTAGGATTGCTATGTTGGCCATGCTGATTTTCTACTTTGAGGCTGGACAGGGCAAGACACCCCTAGGTGCTCTTGGCTTGTAAACAAAATAATGTACACTAGGGAGACAACTTGAATCATTGTCCTATAGACCCAAATTTCTCCCTTGAGAAGTTTCAAACTCTATGCTCTAATCTTGGATGCTTTCACCATGTATCTGTGTAATAAATATTATAATATCGGCACTGAAAGGGACAAGGATAGTTGAAAATTGCGAGTTGGGTTTACTTGTCGTTTCACACAGTAATTATCTTTATACTTGGCATGAAATTTGTGTTTGAGAAGTACATGAGGTCGAATGACTCAAATGGTGATCATGTTCATAAAAAAAAAAAAAAATCTAGGCTTAAACTACCTGAAACAAGAAAGAAGTACAGCAGAATCAACTATTTCTTTTGGAGGGGTTTGTCTTAGTTATTCACTCCCAGTGGCCATCAAAAACTCTCCCTCGCACACAACTTCACCTCCAACATATGCTTTCCCTTCCATCTTTGCTATTCCAAATCGCTTTTGCAGTTTTGTTAGTGTCATTCTCATAACTAACGTGTCTCCTGCAATCACTGGCTTCCTGAATCGCACTTTGTCTATTCCAGCAAAGAAGAAATTCTGACGAGAACCTCCAACTTCAGGCTGCAACATAACCAAGCCACCTACTTGGGCCATTGCCTGCATCAAGGATAATTCAACATAACCTTTAGAATATAACAGACACCTGTTGCCAATCTCAACAAAAAATCTCTTTCATGAGTTGGATTGGATCTTATGCAGCAGGAAATTAATATAAATGAGCCATGAAGTCTAATGGAGGTGCAACATTAGCTCTAGAGACCAAACAGATATCCATGCTTTTCTTGCATTAAAACTGGTACAAGACAAACCATACCTAAGCTAGACACTAGACCCATGTGCCCCACTTAGTACATGTCTATAAAATGAAATACAAGCCATAAATGAAATTGAGTTGATAGGAAACTTGAGGCCACAAGCAAGAAGGACGACTATATTCATAAAGGAGTTTTAACCACACACTCCAACTTTTTTTTTTTCTAATGCATTTTATTGGTAGTTAAAATTGATTGAAACTTTCAAAATTATATTTAACTCATTAAATAAGTGAGACTCAATTTTTTTGTGATTTTCAACATGTTCCGGTGGAAAACAAATAATGCTAACATTTCTATTCACATTGTATTCAGTTTCCATATTCAAATTTTGCATTTGGGTGGCAGGGTTCAGGATACATCACTCCAAACTTAACTAGTAACATCAATGTTCATTTTATGATATTCCGTCCTCCCGGCTACCTGTGCATTTCTTCAAACGTCCAGGAATGTCAAAGAAGAATCCATATTGCAAAAAATGACAAATCTCTCGTTATCTCTTCAAGGAAAATGCTACTTTGACAAATCAATATTGAAAGAATACCGATTAACAATTGTGATTTGGCTAATAGAATTCTAAAATTGTTCTATTTAAGAAAAAAAATTATTTCTCTTCATATTTGTAATCTGGTAAAGGTTGTTAAGATATCATCACCCTTTCTCCAAAATTTCAAATAAGAAATCAACCCCATCAAATGTAAGAGATCTTTACAGTGAACCAAACTGATCTAGATTGAGTCCTTAAAGTTTCGAATGAACTACAGCTGGAAGGTGTTATTCAAATTAAGCAATGGAGACATAACTAGACGAAAGTACCATGAGAGGTTTGGCTCTGAAATCTGCATAGTGTTTACCTCAACCATAAGAACACCAGGCATGATTGGTCTTTCTGGAAAATGTCCAGGAAAAAAGTTATCATTTATTGTTACATTCTTTATGGCCACTGCAGAAACTCCAGGATTGTATTCAATCACTCTATCCACTAGAAGAAATGGAAACCTGAATGAAACCCCCACCAGAAACAACAAAGAAAATATATTTAGAAAATAAACCAAACACCAAAGGCACAGTCAAGGGATGCACCCATCCATAACTCAGAAAACCCAACACTTACCGGTGTGGCAGAATTGCGAGAATCTTGTTGATGTCCAACGATGTTGGAAATGCGGGGTACCCTACAGCAACAGCAAAATCCAAAAAACAAGCGTGTAAGAAAATTGAAAGTGAAAGAATCCAAGTGTCATAAGAAAAAACCAAAACTGCGTACTAAATTCAATTGGGGTGTCTTGTTTTGGTGCATTTGCAGCATCCAGAGAACAAAACGTTGTAAAGCGTGTTGTTGTGATGGTTTTCCTCAACTGGGTAGCCAGAGGCTGCGATCTGGAGCTGAAAAATCTGAAAGATGAGAATTTGGATTGATGGGAATGAGATGGTGGGAAATAGGGAGAGATGAAAGTGTTGGAGAGAGCACAGAATGTCATTGTTTGAGCTTGGCTCTGAACTGTTAATGATGTATTGGTTATTACGTAAGATGTTGAATGAGAGAAAGTAAGAAACAATGCTACAAATGCAATCGCTAATGGCGGTTTTTCGTGGTTGGACGTTGTTTGTTCAACAATAATTATGTAAAAACTAAATGCTCCTTGTTTGTCACTCGCATTATTGAGAAGAATGAAAGTTTTTTTACATAAATAAAAATATATGACTGAGTCTTATTAGATAATTTAATTAGAATTTCTATTATAATTACTAGACAAATTATCAAATCATATGTTGCTTATTATAAAAAGGTAGCTAATTGAAACTCTATATGATAGAACTCAGAATACTATTTTGTATTTTAGATTCTAAAAAAAATCTAAGGATTATATAATTTGGAAAAGAAAAAAAAACCTTGTAACTTTTGTTGAAAATAATTTTGAAATTAAAAGATTTATGAAAGTGCACGAAGAAAGTATAGAGATGTTGGAAGAAATTTCCTTTTCCAACATGTGCCAGAAATAGAAGCTCTCCTTGATAAAATTGAATTATGTTTAGATGGAGCTATGGTTACTCCACTATTCTAGATAAGAGTATAGGCAACCCCCTACCTAAAACATCCAAGGTGGTTAAGGATCAATATACCCTATATCAGTGTGTATTAGATGATCATTCCTTTAGCATATTATAGGGTATATATGGACGAATCCCTAACCTTCTCTTCACGGTTATGATTTTGTCTTAATTGTAATCAATGTTGATTATTTGAGATCCTGTGACTCGTGCTATATTACACTCGATCCCAAGGTCGGCGGCTGATCCTAAATCACCCCTAATCGGGCCAGACCCATGACCTTACATGCCCCACAGCTTCAGACGTATGCTATTGAGGCTTAAGTGAGGTGTGGGTCCGAGGATGACTTATTAATTGCCAAGATCGAGCCATACCCATATCCTTAGATGTCCCCAACTTCAGGCGTATGCTACTGAGGATTAAGTGAGGTGTGGGTCCAAGGATGACTTATTAACTGCCAAGATCGGGTCACACCCATATCCTTACACTTTCCATCTTGAACAAGTACTTCTTTATATTTAAACAAATACCTTTTGTGCTCGCCTGAGACAACATAATTTTCAAATGATCGAGCATCTTCGGCTTGACACCATGGAGGGTGAACACCAACCCATGGTTTTTGCTTGGACCGAGCATCTTTGGCTCGGCACCATGGAGGGTGAACATCAGTTCATGGTTTTTATTGGACCGACCATCTCCGACTCAACACCATGGACGATGAACACCAACCCATGACTTTTGCTTGGATCAAAACTCCAGTCGGCACCATGAAGGGTGAACATCCTTCCATGGTTTTTTTATTGGACCGAGGCTCCGCTCGACACCATGGAGGGTAAGAACCCTTCCATGGTTTTGTCTTCATATGAAATACACCAAAGTCGCTCCCCTACAAATTGCAAACTTGTACACCATATAAATATATATTGAACAAACAATTTTTCAATCAAATAAATTTCACAACAAATCAAATTGTACCAAATACAAATTAGCATAAATTTTAAATATTTAATTAGTTGTAATAAAAATGTAGATTAATTCCATGTTCTTGGTACATGCCTTCTATCCAATAATTTAAAGACAACTATGAAGGTTCTCCAACAAAATAGTCATGGTAAGAGAAAAAATATTCAAAAGCATAAATATTCTATAATTTTGGTGACCCAAGTTGAGTCAATTCAGCCTTGACTCAGCCCAAACCCACGTCGAGTCAAGTCGGCCTAAGCCTAGGTTGAGTTGAGTCAGACTAGGTCGAGTCTAGTCAGGGTTAGTCCGGGCTCAAGTCTAGCTTTGATCCAGGTTGAGCCCTGTCAACCCCAGGCCTAGGTAAAGTTAAGTTAGCCTAGACCCGGATCAACCGATTCAACCTCACTTAGATCAAGCTTACTGGCCTCGAACCCAATTTGAGATGAGTCAATCGGGCCTAAGCTAAATTGAACCAATCCATGCCTATGTTGAGCATAGGCGACTCGATCAAGCTTAGGTCGACCCTGCTCGAGTCGAGTCTAGTTGACCCGACCCAGGTCAAGTCGAGTGAGCCTAGGCCCAAGTTGAGTTGAGTCGATCCGGTCCAGGTCAAGCTTTGTTGACCCATACCTAGGTCAAGATCTGTTGGCCCGTTCTCAGGTCGAGTCAAATAGGTGATGAATACATTTCTACTCACATTTAGAGCGTTTAACATTGGATTTTTTATAATATAATCGAGAATAAATTCACCATTTTAAATAAGATTTACCTAATCATGATTCATTAGACCTTAATTGATATTATTATCTAAATATGGATTTTAAGCATATTCTCTCACTTTTCTTGTTCATGATTATTTGCATAAATTATGTGCCTTCATGATGAAATTTCAAATGAAGAAACAAATTCCAAATTCAATTAAATCCTCTCCAAAGATATTTTTCAAATTTTCAACAAAGATAATCCTCTTCCCGAGTTCCCCACCGCCAAGTTTAGTCGGTTTGGCCGAAACCTAAGTCGAGTTGAGTTGGCTCGGACCCAGATCATGTTGAGTTGGCCTAGGAGTAGGTCAAGTTGATTCGTCCTGAAACAAGGTTAGGTAGATTTAACTCAAGTCCAAGTAGAGTTGATTTGGCCCGGACCCAAGTTGAGTCGAGCCAGCCCCACCTAGTATAACTTGAGTCAGAGTTAGTCTGAACCCAAGTCCATCTCGGTTCCGGCTTGAGTGGAGTCGGTGCAAGCCTAAATTGACTTGAGTCAACCTAGGCCCAAGTCAAGCCTAGTCGTCCTGTGCCTGACTCATGTCGAATCTAATCGAAGTTTGCTCAGGCTCAAGTCCAACCCAAACCCTTGTTGAGTTGAGTCGACCAAGTCGAGTTGGACTTTTGTTGGCCTGCGACATCAAGTATGCATCGGGTCGGGGCCATGTCAATTTTAGTTTGTCTGATCCCATGTCTGATTGAGCCGAGTCGACATGTACCCACATTAACCCGACAAACAGGTTAAGGTTGAGTCAGGCTTAAGTGAAACTAAGATGGATTAGTAGTTCATGCCAAGTTGAGTTGGTCGAGACATCGAATCCTCATCTGGTTGGGGTCATGCCAAGCGGAGTTGGGTTGATTCCTTTTCAGGTCGAGTTGAGTAAGCATGTTCTCAGGTTAAGCCGAGTCGGCTTGTTCCAGGTTGAGTTGAGTCGACCTATTCCTAGGTTGAACTGAGTTGTGTTTGGCCCAAGTCAGGTCGATTTTGATTGAGATTATGTTAGATTGGGCCAAATCGAGTCAAATCCAACTGGTCCAAGTTTAGTTAGGCTTTGATGGGATCAAGAAAGATCGGGTCAAGCCAAGTTGAGTCCATGTTTAGTCTATACAAAATGACCTACATCGAGTTAAACTATGTCAAGTTAAGTTAGATTAATCTTAAGTCAAGTCAATTAGGTCTATCTCATAATTTAATTGACAAAGTGAATTTAATTTAATTTAAATTAAATTAAAAAAGTAAAATCAATTTGATCAAATTAAAGTGAATTTATATTTTAGATTCACTATTTTATTTGATCTGAATTTGATTCCACTAAATTTTAAAATATCCAAACCCAAACTTTTTCAGAACCTCATCCAATCCATTAATTACCCGTATCCCAAACTTTTCTAGAACCTCCAATAAAAATCCAGAAATCATGAGTTACATTCCAAGAAAGAAGGACTATGACTAGGACCTCAACATCCCAAATTCCTTCAATTAGAATTTTTCAAATTTTTAAAGTTCTGACTATTTTTAAGTTCATAAAAATTACATAAAATAGACAAAGTATTTTAGATTATTTACTATGGTGTTTAATGTTCTTAAAAAGTTATTTTGACACACTTTCCAATTTTTAGATTATTTTTTAGAGCTTTTATCATTCATTGTGAGACATGATATGTTTTGCTAATATGATATGCTACTGTTATGGTGTTTCACTTGGTGTTATCATTGTACATCTAGGACTAGGACTAGTACATTGCATCCATTCAATTCTGAACCAGAAAGAACATTTTAAAAACTATCATACTACTACTATTGACTTAGGTAGTGTAGTTAGTGATATTGAAATTACTGATTATGTTAGTATTATTATTCCGGTTGTTAAATATAGTTTTGGTTTTGGTTTTCATTACATGGCTAATCATGAGAGAAAGGAACTAGATCATGAGAGGAAGGTGAGACAAATTATGAACTTAAATCTGCACTAATTCATTTGTTGTTTAGGTATTATGAACTTGGTGAAGATCCACACAAGCATCTTATGAAGTTTCATGTGGTTAGAATGATGTTTTTGCAGTTTGTTGTGACTTAAAAAGAGAAAATATATATTGAAATTGGAAAAGTTGGTTGAGGAAAATGTAAAATGGGAGAAATGAGTAAAAGAGTTGAGAGATTTGAAGGAAATGTGTGGTGTGGAGGAATTGATAGAAGAAGGATGAAAGAGGAAAAGGGGAGTTAAGAAGAAGAGTAATTTGAGCGGAGTGGGTATTAAATAAAGGGATGCAGTAGTTTTGTAGAGAGAGAAGCAAAAGAGCGAGTGTGAGGGTGAGTGAGAGGAGCATGGAGTTTCACCGCAGCGATTCATCGTCGCCATCTTCGTCCATGCCAACACCCAACGCCGCAGATCCCAAGAAACCAGCAACCGACCCAATGCATTCGTGGTGGGAGTCAGTGTCCAAGGCCCGCTCCCGCATCCACGCCCTCGCCGCCATCCTACCCTCCTCCTCCCACGACCCCCTCTCCTCTCTCGCCGACTCCGACCGCCCCGCCCTCTCCCTCCTCTCCTCCCCCACCGCCTACGCCGCCGTCTCAGCCTCCCTATCCGGCTCCCACTCTGACCCCCTCTGCCACTGGCTCTACGACACCTTCCTCTCCACCGACCCCCACCTCCGCCTCGTCGTCCTCTCCTTCGTCCCTCTCCTTGCCGGTCTCTACCTCTCCCGCATCCACTCCCCTGAGCCCCCTTCGCTCGCCGGCTTCGAGGCCGTCCTCCTTGCCCTCTACGCCGCCGAGACCAGATCCCGCAACGGTAAACCCCTCCTCGTAACAATCCCCGACCTCTCCCAACCCTCCATCTACCACGCCCCTCTCCGAAAACCCCAATCCCTCTCCCCTCCCTCTGTCGGCCTCATCTCCCCTCCATTAGAACCCCAACTCGGCGTCAAATCCACCAAACGCCCCGCCATCGTCGGCGTCGCCCTCCACTCCTTCTTCTCCCAGATCTCCCACATGCCCGCCTGGTCCAAGCTCGACTTCTGCCAATTCGCCGCCGCCTGGGCCGGCGCCGCCCCGTGCCCCTGCCGCAATCAATTCGACGACGCCCCGATTCCCGATCATACCCAGATTCACGACGCCAAAGGCGATAGAATCCCTCTCCCCTGGGAGATTCTCCAACCCGCGCTCAGAATCCTGGGACACTGCCTCTTGGGGCCGCTGAACTCTCCGGACGTGAAGGACGCGGCCTCCTTCGCGGTTCGCTGCTTGTACGCTCGTGCCTCGCACGATTTGGTGCCGCAGGCAATTCTCGCCACCAGGAGTCTCATTCAGCTCGATGTGAGGACCACAGAGGCTGCCAAGGCTAATGCTGGCTCCAACTCCAATGCCAACACACCCACCAAGGTTAAGAAGCCGGAGATTCTCTTGGTTTCCAAGTGATGATGATGATGAGAAGGAGAATGATAAGCGTTGCTGCTCTGTACTATTACTGTAGGTCTTCATACTGTAAGAAGAATTCGTGTTTGTATAATAGAAACTTCATAGATGCATTGCCAACTCTTTTTTATTTTTATTTTGTTTTCTTTTTGCTTCTTCTAGGTTATACAAATATGTTAATTTATTTATTTTTCCTACCGAGTGATTAGGTCGCTGTATTGACTTTCTTTCTTGATGGAATTATGCTCTGCGCGTGTGTGTGGCCTTGTCTGGTTATAATCTTGCAATTTCAATGTGATGTGTGTGGTGCTTCTGCCTTGGGCTTATTGTTGTACTCTTGAAGATTGAGGAAATTGAATGGGGTCTTATAAATGTGTTGTGTGATTTTCCTGCGCTTGGTTCCTCTGAATATTATGATGGTCTGTGCTCAGTAATAGAGTAGGCAATCTCAATTTTCTGATGTCCCTGCTTCCTGGTTGGTTACTACTTTGTATAGTCAAATATACCTCTCTAATTTCTGATATCATCTGGATATCACACATAGATATTGTATTACGAAAAAAACATAGTACCACCTATGATTTTCTGCTCAAACAGGTTGTGGAGAATAACTTCTAGAGTCTTTTTATTCTTGTCATTGGGATATAGTTACATTTGACAGTATGAATGAATCTATTGTAGTACTCATTAGATGAAATGAAAGAGAAACAATTTTGTAGAATGATACTCCCTAGGATAATTTGAACTCCATACTGCTGGCGATTGTAGATTTAGAAGTGCCAAAGTTTAAGTTTGTGCTGGAACTAGAAACTTCATTTGGTCAATTCTGCTACCCTTGTTATATTTGAACTGATGAACTCTTGTCTTCAGTTTTGCAGTGTGGTTTGGCTTATATACCCTGTTACAAAAATGTTTTTCATTCTTTTTGTCTATAATTGAAGGGGACTTTGGAGTTTTCTCCTTGTTATCAGATACTGTTTCGATGCTTAGGTAATACAATATAGTGTTATATACCTATCCTTACTTTATACAGTCTTTTGGTTAGTCATGCATGCAGTTATTGAGCATGTGCAAGTAAATTTCAAAAGCTAGTTGTATATTAGAAATGGATTAGGCCTAGCTTTATCCCAAAAGCTAGTTTAAGAAGGGTAAGATTATGCAAGTCTTGTTATAAGGACTACTTTGGCCATATTCTTGGCATGTGCAGGATATTAGCAAATACACCCCCACACCTCCCTCTTGCCCAATATTGATAATCGGAAATGTAAAGTTTGTGAAAATAACTAGCCGCACTACCTCATGTAAAGTTTGCAAATACCCACTCCAATCAAATTACCCATCTTCTTAACTTCCCTTTTCCTCTTCATTCTTCTTCTATCAAATAATTCTTCCTTAACTAGTGCATGCTGTGCACCAAATATGTAAAATATCCTTATCCTCTTAATTTACTTTTATTTTTCTAATCCCAACATTCCCTCATTGCAATCTAGTAACAGCTTCACTGGAATTGAATTCAAAATTTCTTATGAAATAAATAGAACAATCATTTACTTATTTTTAAACAAAATTGCTACTAATATGTGTTAGAATCAAGATTAAGGATCCAACAATAAATCTGGAATATATTCACATCATCTGTTATATGTACAAGTAATGCGAAATTTGAAAATGGAAATATAATCGGTAGCATGCTTTTCCTCAAAAAGCATCAGTTTAACTTTGCAATACATCTCATTCTGAATTTTCTCTTTATATATATGGCTGTTCATCCCATACAATTCTTGTATGAGCAGTAGATGGGTTAGATAAATTATTGCATCTTTGATTGAAGACATCTTATGCCTAATTTGTAGTAACAGAGGACTGTGGATAAAGTAATTGTTATGACATGTGGCCACTTTTGGCCTAATTATGTTTGTGCCTACATCTGTAATTTTACAGAAATATTAAAATTTGAGGATATTAAGATGTTGTAGGTCACTTGGGCTCCCAAGGTGTATATTAGGCTGCTTTTTCATGTACCCATGACTTACCTCCATACTAGATAGGAAATTATTGTTATATTGTCTTCTTGATTCATTCCAGTGCACCTTCAAGGCTGGAATTTCATTCCAGCGTACCTCCAAGACCATTTGTGTGATTCTTCGCAGTTTTTAAAATTGTCTCCTGCTTGCGATTTTGTAGTTGAATATGTTGTAGTACTGAATATTTGCAATTTTTTGGAGTGTTTTGTTGCAATATTTGGTACTATTTGGATGTTGCTGTTTTTTTTTTCATTCAGAACTTCTAGTTTATGTAAATCAGAAGGATAAATGGGAACATAGAACTTCTAGTTTATGTAAATCGGAAGGATAAAATGGGAACATATTGAAACCGGATTATGTAATCTGAAAATTTTTAAGTTACAAAATTAAGTAATATTAACATTTTGATTTATATGATCCGGAATACAAAGTTGTATCGTGGAAGCTAGAATGTTAATCTGAATTTAGAAGTAATATAATTTCTAATACCTCTGTAATGCAACCATTAGATAAGAAAGTTGAAAACTCACTGGAAAATATCACCACGATGAACCGCTGATAACGATTGCCAATTACCGTGAACACAACCTACCACCACCACCTTCAACCCACACTCCTTTCACTCACTAACCAACCAACACTATCAATGTCTTTTATTTTTAACTTTTTACTTAAGGGGTGATTGAAGAAGTCATGGGGTGCAGGAAGAAACAGCTTTTATATTGGTATAAGAGTTTTGTTTCTGGTTTTTTTCTTATCTAACATGCTCCAGGAAACATCAATTATAGTTTATTCTTTCAATTCTTTTCCATTTATAATACAATACATCATAAATTTGATTAATAACTTATTTAAAATATATTACAGTAAGTTCTTTAATTTAAATTTTACAGATATTTTTATGTAATTGAGTACAGTTGCTAATATGGTTAAAATTGCGGTTTTTGATAGCATTTAGTTCACAGTCTCCATGACTGAGTTATGGTAAACATGGTAAAAGAGTATGCACTCAAAAAAATCTTGGAATTACAATTTTAGTTAGGCTTACTATTAATGTATTTGCACCGTTTTTGTAATTTCATTGGTCGATTCATAGTAGTGGCTACTTAACCTTTACCATCCTTGTTTAGTTATTAATAAATTTTTAAATAAAATTTAATTAAAAATATGTAAATTTATTACAACTTAAAAGAAACCCTCCTCCTCGAAACTTATTTAAACCTAATATTTATATAAAATTATAAAAAAAAATTGTTCACCTAGATGTTCTTATATAGAGTGGTAATATATTGAGATCACAAATAATAAATAACATACACTTCACAAACTAATAAAATAATATTTTAATTATATTTAATTTATTTTTTAATTTTAAATATTATAATATTATTATAATGTGGTGTCAAGAGGATATTTTTACTACATAAGATCTCAAACAATTTTTTTCCTCTTACATAATAAGTTTTCCAACATGCAAACATTTATTATTGGATGGTTTAACACTACAAACAGTAAAATACATCCATTCTATATATCAATAAATTATTATTTTAATTATATTTATTTTATTTTTAATTTAAAATACTATTATATTATTATAATTGAGTGTTAAAAGTATGTTATTTACTGGTTGAGTATTAAAAAAATTCCTTTATTATTGCATGAAACCACTGATATGACCATGTAGACACAAATTAAGTACAGACTTGGAGAATGTAATGATAAAGCAAAGCAACAAAGTTCTGTGAAAGTGGGAACAAAAGAGCTTGCAATGATGGCTATTCAGGTACTTCCCTTCATCATTGAATAGAAACCAAGCTATAACTCACAGGATATTAGAATGTTCTCAGTCTCACACACCATTTTATAACCTAACCACTGCCTGCACTTGAGGTCCAAAATGGAGGCTTCTGTTGAGTCTTTGTCTTGTCTTTGTGTGTTGATGCAGTTTACAAAGTAGATACCATTGATGAATATAGTAGGGTACAGGTTCTGCCTTTAAAATCATTATATATGCTGTCAAGTTTCTATCATTCTCACTCCCCTTCTGCTTTCTTAGGTATTTTACATGTCACATACAAATTAGCTTCAGGGTTTGCTTCTGAGGACCAAATACCTTATAAATATAATATTTGGATTTGATGGAAGACTATATAACTAATTACAAACTTAAGATTATGAAGATTTATGATTGATTCATACCATAGAACATAATAACAAATATTATTGTTTTAGACTACATATTGGCTTAGGGTGTGCAGTAGAAATTATGAATGGAACTTTTAATTTTTTTTTATTTTAATATAAATTTGACTTAAACTATTGTGGTGATTTTAGCCTATAGTTTATATATATATATATATATATATATATATATATATATATATATTTTTTTTTTTTTTTTTTTATTTTTTTTTTTTTTTTTTTTTTTATATATATTTTACTTATACTATTGTGGTGTTTTTAGTATATATTTTATATATATATATATATATATATATATATATATATATATATTATTTTATTTTATTATTTATTTATTTATTTTTCTTAAAATTATTTTGATTATTTCAGTTTCTAATATTTTTTTAATGTTTCATTTTACAAATCCTCTCATATCTGCTTTTTTCTCTCATTTTACTGTCTATTCTTTAGTTGGATGACGCAAAACTATAATTATGTGATAAATATGCCTACTTGAAACATATAGTGCCAATACATGGCACTTGGTTTGCAATGTCATCTTTTAGTAATTTTTTTAAAAATAGAGAATAAAAACACTAATATTTCTAGAACTGAAAATTAAAATAATGTATATGTGTGACTGGAATGCGACTCTTTCTTTGTTTTGTTTGTGTTGCGTTTATTGCTAGGACAAATGTTCTTTGGATGCTTCATAATCGATGAAATATTTGTCTTAATTACTGTGGACAAATCAGGTTTAGGGTTACTCATATTTTTCGTAAAAGAAATGTGTGTTCTGATAAGTTGGCTAATTTATGATTTATTCATAAAGAATCATTTCATTGGCATAATAGGCTTCCATCTAGTATGTTCTTAGAATTCTTTATTAATAGGTATAGTCTACCTATATATCGTTTTTGTTAACATATGGGTTATGGTCTAGTCTCCTCATATTTTTTTATTTTTTTAATAATATTTTTTTTATGTGATGGTAAATTATTGTTGTTATTTGAGGTGTCAACCTAACTCGGATGTAAAGTAACATAGTGATGCCTAACATAAAAGATTTTTATAAAAATAAAATAAAATAAATATCATGAATTAAAGTATCATTAAAAATTTTATTAAATAATTAATTTTAAAGATAAAATAATTAATTATTATGTTAATTAAGTTAAATACTATTTTATAAATTAAAAAATTATTGATATTTAAAATAATTTTGATTATTAATAAAAATTATAAATTAGATTATAAAGTATTATCTAACATTAGGTACTGACTATTTTAAATTTAAAATTAGTTTTTATTTAAATTAGTTATTAATTTAAAATTTAAAATAATTATTAACTAAAACTTTGATATCTAGAAATAATTTAAAATATAAAATAGTCAATAACTAAAATTTTGATAATTAATATTAAATAACATTTTTAAATTAATTTATAAATTTTTATTAACAATAAAAATTATTTTAAATACTAACATGTTTTTAATTTATCAAATATATTTAATTTAGTTAATATAATTATTAATTATTTCTATTTCTAAATTAATTGATATCTAATAACTTTCTTGTAATGTATTAACAGTTTTTAACTATGAAAATTCACAAATATTTTTTTTTTAGTATTATGTTTTCATAACCTGTCTTCATTACGATTAAGTCAAATTAAATCATCAACTTTAGTGAATTTTTTAAATTAAAAAAAAAATACCATACCTGTAACATCTCTATATTTTTTTCATATCTATAACCATAATCTGTATGAAATATTAAAATAAATATATAAACATAATACAAATATATCTAAAATTTCATTATTATAATGTTTCAAATTATCTCTCTCTTCATAAGACTT
>Ga0123342_1000548_pt1 | contig 59855 bp, 26 predicted proteins | sample Turbeawhitnodule_FD_89960 | JGI IMG/M metagenome (GOLD analysis project Ga0123342, IMG submission 89960) | Root nodule microbial communities of legume samples collected from Mexico - Turtle bean Mexico white nodule | ecosystem: Host-associated > Plants > Roots > Nodule | place: Mexico: Nepantla... | reverse complement strand
CTTAGTGTTGGTGTGTTGGCCAAGAAGAGTGTGTGTCTTGAGGTGTTCAAGGTCACTTTCTTGGTTGTGGTGTAAGTGATCAAGTTGTGATTGCTTAGTGGATTTCCTCAGGGTTTCTGAGAATACTGGATGTAGCTCTGGATTTGGAGTGAACCAGTATAAACATCTGTGTGCAATCTCTTTATCCCTAACTCTTTAAATTCAGTTTTGATATTAGTTAACTAGTATAAACAACCGATTGTTTCGGTAAAACAACCGATTGTTTTTACTAGTGTTGTGGCTTTTGCTTTATGTTTTGAAAAACTGATTTCTTAATCAAGATTTTCTTGAAGTAATTTCATTCAAAGCTTAAAAGTTTGCAAAAACCCTCTTTAAACAATTCACCCCCCTCTAGTTTAAAGCCATATTTTCTAACACTTTTTTTACACGGTCATATCCCTAAGGGATGTAATGCATCGTTTATAACCCTTGTGCCTATAAAAATAAAATCCAATGGGATTGATTGAATTTAGCCCTATTTCCTTTATATGGAGCATATATAAGATCATCTCTAAGTTGTTGGCTAATAGGTTGAGAAATCAGTAGCCTAAATTAACTACTTTTTTTAAAAGGGAGAGAGATGTTAGACAGTATAGTGGTAGCCAATGAAGTGGTTGATGAAATAAAAAGAGTTAAGAAGAGTGGAATTATAGTAAAAGTGGATTATTAGAAGGCTTACAATTCAGTTAGTTTGGACGTTTTGTACTATATGATGGGTAGACTAGGCTTTTGTGCTAAGTGGATAGGTTGGATTAGAGCATGCTTCGAATTTGCCACTATTTCTATATTGGTAAATGGGAGCCCTACCAAAAAAATAAAAATTGGTTAAGGATTGAGACAAGGGGACATGATGACACCATTCTTATTTTTAATAGTAGTAGAAGGGTTAGCAGGCATGTTGAGACAAATCTCTATCTTTTAAGGGATGACAGTGAGGAAAAATAATGTCCAAGTAGGATTATTACAATTTGCTCATGATACATTGTTTCTTTGTCAAATTAGGTATCAAAATGTTGTAACTATAAAGTGTATTATGAGAGTATTTAAGAAGTTTTTTGTATGACACAACTTAATGCTTGGGTTTGGCTGTCAAATATGATACCTATAGTTAAGTTTTCTTATTCAGATTGGGTATATGTCCAAAGGAGTGTTTGAAAACTCTGTAATCTCAGGGTCACATGCAGAAAACATGAGAGCTTTAATCGAGTTGTGGTCTAGATGAGTGGTGTTTTTTATTATATCTATGTCCTACTAATATCTCCTAAAGTCTTTTAGGATATGTTTACACTCTTATGCAGGGGTAAGGGGTAAGGCTATGCTTGTTATCTCTTTGGCTACTAAATATGTTGAGTCGCTCAAAAGCACGATGGAGAATTTCTTAGTAACCTTCACTATAATTGATGGATGTTTTTGCTCAAAGTAATAAAGAAAACTATGTTTAGCAATATCACAAAGTTGGTATTGGCAGACTCAAACTATTGGACATATATGAGGCCTATCAAATGATGGACGGTGACTACAAGTAAAGAGGCTTCGATGTTATGACAATCTCAAAGGAATAAGATTGTTTAAGGTAGTTCTAAGTACAATTGTAATAGATGCAACTTTGGAGAACTTCACATTCACTAGATCAACCAAATATATTCTCTGATAACTTAGGTGTTGTCCTTCTTAGTGCAAACCATGTTATACATTCTCGCACAAAACACTTTAAGTTAGACTTGTATTTTGTTTAGGACTATGTCAAGAAGAAACTCATTCGCTTAGTTAATCTTTTTGCTAAGTTCCAAGTTATGATATATTAACTAAATCGATTTAAGACTTTTTTTTAAAAAAAAAATTACATAAACTTATACTTATAGTTGTTATCAAACCATCCATAAATTTAAGGGAGGATGTTAGTCGTATAGCATAAAGTTGACTTTCCATAAATTTAAGGGAGGATGTTAGTCGTATAGCATAGGGTTGAGTTTACATGAATGTACATGAACCTTGTATAAATACGCCTTCTTTCCTTGCTTCTCTACTTATCACAATATAAATAAATACATTTTCAATTCTCTATGTCATTTTGCTTAACAAACATATTAAAATAATTTTATTTAAATACAATTCTAAAATCACTTTCTAAATTTTTCTTTAGAATTTAAGATCTAGTATTTAAGTAAAGAGTTATTTTAGCATATATTTGAAAAAAAAAATACATGATACCGATTTATAATTAATTAAACGAAAATTTCATTTAATTGCTTGTGATAATGTTTTAAATTTCTTTCTTTCGAAATATAATTTTAATTTCCTGCATGAATAGAGATCTAAATTTGTCACTCTTTAAAATCAGTTTCGATAAATTTGATCGTAAATATTTTATGAAGTTATTGATATTTCCTGACTTACGGAAAAAAAAATATTCAGGCATATTATTTTTCTAAGATATGAGTATTTTTTATGTTTCCCAAAATATCAACCACAAAAAAAAAGTAAAAAGGAGACATAAATTGATATTAGACGTGGAGCTTTCCAGAGGTTTTCCCTGTTTGTAGTTTGCTAGCACGGCGTCGTTTTCACGCACATGAAGTATTATGTAATCACTGACTGAATCTACCCGTTTTTCTATATACATTCATGCTCTAATTACGTACATTTTCAATCATTGTAATTTAATTTAAGTGAAATTTCAATTTTCTCTTTTAATTTCTGTATTTAGTGTTTATTATTTTTAATTAGTGTTTATAATAAAATATAAATAATTAAAATTTAGGGAAATAAAATTTAATATAAAGTAAAGTAAGCTAAAAAAATACATGTGATTTGTGCTTCTTCTTATTTTTTTATATTTTATTAATGATACTTCAATTCATATTAAGGAAATTAATTTTTAATGGCATCTTTCTTACTTAAATTTTAGAATTTTCTATCCAAAAATGTTAGACTTCATTTTCTTCATATTTTTTTTAATGCTACTAAAAATAATAAAAAGTTAGTCTTTTTACCTTATGAATTAAGCTTACCGATTCAAGAATGTTAAATATTTTTAATTTTAAAATCGGAAGTGAATTTTAAATTTCATTTAATTCTATAAAATAAATTTATAAGATATCATTTATTTACTATAATTTTTTTTTATGTAAAGTGGATGTGGATCTGGAACAACAGATTTATTAAATACTTATAATTTTTTATATCATAATGTTTGTAGTCGTTTATCCTAATGGTATTTTGCGTTGGAAAAATGATACTTTCACAGTGCTTAAAGTTGTATATAATTTTTTTATGTGATGGATTTAAAAATAAATATATATAATAAAAATAAGTATGAAATTAATTGATATAGAAAAATATTAAAAAATAATATTAAGAATTATAATATGATTATATAAAAAATATGAATTTTCAACCTTTTGAGAGTTGTGATTTTAAGCAACAATTGGGTGGTGTGGAGCAAGTGTGTGTGAAGCTAATGTACTAAACAAAACACTAACGATATAACCGAACCAAAGGGTGGTTGGTTGAGGCATAGATAAGTGTGAAGTGATATGCAAAACATGTCTCTCTGTGCTTCACCCTCCACCACAACTTCACACCTCACTTCCCTTCCTTCTTCACTCCCTTCCACTTCACCACTTTCTCTCAGATTTTCCTTCACTTTCCGGGAAAACAGAACCCCAGTTAGATCACTCAAAGCTCCCTTTTCAGCAAGGCCTGCAAGAGTGTTGGTGAAGGCTCAGGCTACTGCACCTGCTTCTTCTGAGGCTGTGAAACTCACACCTGTGCCTTCTCAGATGAAGGCATGGGTGTATGGGGAATATGGGGGTGTGGATGTTTTGAAGCTGGACTCCAATGTTGCTGTGCCTGATGTGAAAGAGGATCAGGTCCTTGTCAAAGTTGCTGCTGCTGCTCTCAACCCTGTTGATGGCAAGAGAAGGCAGGGAAAGTTTAAGGCCACTGATTCTCCTCTTCCGGTCATTTTCTATTCTCTATTCTCTCTCTCTGTGTATTATGAATGTGAGAATTGGACTGAATTCATGGTCTAGTGGGAACAGAAAACATGAAATAAAATCATGTTAGGAGGGATTTTAACAGTGATCCTATATTAAAAAATCAGATTTATTATGATTTATTATCAGTCAAGATTACAAAATTAACAGGATTTAGATTCAACTCATTAATTAGTAGCATGGTTATTTTATTCTTACAGTGCAAATGAAAGTTGGCATCCTGATTCAACTGTTTCTTCTAGTACATGAAAAGGGTGTGGAATTTAAGTTTGTTATAACTGAAGATGTTATTTAGCAGTGAAGTAGAGGTTATAGTGATTGATGGAAAGGAAAGGAAAGAAAAGCTTCAGGTTATTTGAGAACTGAGTAATGAAATGAAATTTGGTTTTGTTTTGTTTGTCCATAGACTGTTCCGGGCTATGATGTTGCGGGTGTGGTGGTGAAGGTTGGTAGTGAAGTGAAGGACTTTAAAGTGGGTGATGAAGTTTATGGAGATCTAAGTGAGAAAGCATTAGAAGGGCCTAAGCAATTCGGGTCTTTGGCTGAGTATACAGCTGTTGAGGAGAAACTATTGGCACTAAAACCTAAGAATTTGGACTTTGCTCAGGCTGCTGCTCTTCCTCTAGCAATTGAGACTGCTCATGAGGGTTTGGAGAGGACTGCATTTTCTCCTGGTAAATCTATTCTTGTTCTAAATGGTTCTGGAGGAGTTGGAAGCCTAGTCATTCAGGTAATTTACCCTCCAAATTACTTCTATCACCATTCAAATAAACACATCAATAACATCATTGTTAAGATCATTGTTAAGTTTCTCCCTTCTTTAACATATATCACATAACTTTTAGATTTCAAATGTCACAGATTTTGCCACTTAAACAATGAACCAGATTCTAAATCAAATCATGTACTGACTAAGGCTTCAACTAGCTCAGTTCTTAGCATTTTCTTGATAATACATCACTTTACACCCTATCTGGTATGGCTGATCTTAGTATCAGCTAGTCATTCGTGTTTGGAAAGTACAAAGTTTAAGAGTGTGCTTATTGATAAAGGGCAATGCTTGCTAACAAACTACCCATTTTGACATTTTCCAACAAAAATAATTCAGCTCAAAGTTTATTTGGAAAACTGTCTTGGTTAAAAGGTTTGCCTGCAGTCTTACGGCAGTTGCAATTGTTTGAATACTTCAGAGTTCAAATTATGCCTTTTTCCTTTGGAGTTATCTTAATGCATTATGTAAACACACACACGAGTAAAATAGGAAAGCATAATTTACTTGACGTAGGGAATGCTTTAAGATCTCTAGTATATGGAAAAATAGTAAAATTTGAAAATGCTATGAGAAAATTCATACGCTGAACTTATATACTTTATCCTTATCTTCAACGACCAACAGCTAGCTAAGCAAGTCTTTGGAGCTTCAAGAGTTGCTGCCACTTCAAGCACTAGAAATTTGGACCTGTTGAAAAGTCTGGGAGCTGATTTGGCTATTGACTACACAAAAGAAAACTTTGAAGATTTGTCAGAAAAATTTGATGTAGTCTTTGATGCCATTGGTAAAACTCTATCCACCTCCTATTTCATCAGATAATCATATCTAATAATGGCAACTGATTATCAAATGTTGGTTAAAACCTCTCAAGATAAGGAAACTGTTGTCAGCATAGCAGATGAAATAGTGGAAATTTGTTAAGATATCATTCTTAATTTTGAAGGGAAAATTTGTTACAATTGCCTTCCACTTTCCCTACACTAATTGGTACAATTCATTGTTGAAAGTTTTTCATTCCTTGAATGTGATTTGCAGGGCAATGTGACAGGGCAGTGAAGGCTGTGAAAGAAGGTGGCAGTGTGGTGGCACTCACAGGTGCGGTTACCCCACCTGGTTTCAGATTTGTAGTTACTTCCAATGGAGCTGTTCTTAGGAAACTAAACCCTTACTTAGAGAGTGGAAAGGTGAAACCAATTGTAGACCCCAAAGGTCCATTTCCCTTTGACCAGCTTGCTGAAGCCTTCTCCTACCTTGAAACCAATCGAGCCACTGGAAAGGTTGTTATACACCCCATCCCCTGAATCAGACAAAAGGGTTAGACAATTTTGCTATGTCTAGTCAACTTCATATTCTATATAAATGTAGCACTCTTCTTGTTGAATGGTGAAGCTCATATTTGATCCATTAGCACCAATTCCAAATCAATTGGAAGAACAAAAGGAAAAAGCAAATCATAGTGGAATTAGGTAGGAAATCTAAAGAAATACACTATAATCCTAGATTGATAGATGAATTAAGTAACATTCACTTCAAGAAAAAGGTTTATTTCACTACACAATAACAGAAGAGAAAACTCTCATCTTAATTTCTAAAGTCAACACTATCAAATTTATAGTGTGAACCTCTCAACTGTCCCAACCTAACATTCAATTGTTAACTAAATAGTTTCAAACTATTTACAACCATATAATTAATTTGCATGTTAGACTAAAATTAAAAATAAATTGGACACTTAATAAAATGATTTTTTTTAATAAAGACTCAACTAAAAATATTTAAATTTGTGATGTACTTGAAACTTAAATAAACCTTTATATTTCTTTTCTTGATTTTACCTCCTAGAAAGCGGCTCACCTTATTTTATCACCAGTTTTTCTAAATGTTTAAAAGAATTTTCATTTTATTTTAATAAATATAACTAGAAATTAATCTATTTAATATAATTAAGAAAAATAATATTTAAATTTATTAATGATTTTTTTAATGAGAATTAATATTAATGATGTTATTTAAAGTGGTTTTATGAATAATTATTTTTATTTAATGTAAAATTATGATTGTTAATAAAAATTAATATTAGATATATTTACAAGTAATAATAATAATTACAAAAAAATTACACATACTTACTCAATTAATAAATTTTTAATATTCAAAAGAATTTAAATTATTTTGTTTTGTTTATTAAATATATAAGTAATAAATAATTTATTTAATATAATTGTATAGATGAGATGAAATTTTAATGAATAAATGTTTGAATGAGACTCTGACCAATAAGTAGACTTGTGTGGGAAGATGGATGATCTGAAGGATATCTGCCAATTTATTATATGGTAAAAAATAGGGTTTGATTGGTGTTTCATCCGATCTGGCTTGTCCCACCAATGCACTTATTTTAATTAAAATATAAAATAAAAATAATTTAAAAGACAATTTTTTATTATATTATTGAAAATATATAACTGTAACTTCAATTTTTAACATTTATATATTAAATTTCAATTATTAATTATAATGGAGTAATATAATATATAAAAATAATAATTATTTTAATTTATCTAATTAGAGACATTGATTAATTAATTAAAAATTAAAAATATATTATATGATTAAGTGTGTTCTATATATAATAATAATAAAAAAAATTTGAAAAAACAGGTAAGTGAGATAAGATTTCATTCATCCTATTCTATATTTGACAAGTCAAGTCAAAACAGACTAAATTGACCTCTTTTGGAACCCCTAATAGACGGAAGAAAGTTGATAAATGATTAAAATTTATCATTCTACTTCAAAGTAGCAATCAAATAAGAATGATGTGTAATCAAAGATAAACAGATTCTTTTATTTTATAGATCCAACACAAAATTTCTAGAGTAGAAGATGATAAATTAAATTCAACAAAAGTGCAACTAGCTAAAAGCTTCGCGGTTAGATTGAACAAATTTCAGTGTAATGGAAAGAAGTTTTAGAAATTTTGCTTATCATGTTCATGTATACTTGGTGTATATGTAAACATCCACAACAAGATTCAAATAATCAGTCTGCATGTTAAAACAAGTATTTGGAGATTTGAAACATATATCATGCTAATATTGTGTTAAAATTTTGAAATGCAAAAAACTTCTAATTAAATTGTCCAATATCCAAACAAATAAGAAAACAAAGTCGTCCAAAACTTTGTACTTATTATCACACATTTTATCATGCTGGAAAAAGATGTCCAAACAATTTCACTGGATATCTCTAATCACTAAACAAAAGTTCTGAACTAAATCTAGTATTTGCATCTACTATAATTTAATTATTTTATTAATAAAATTTATATTTTTCCATTTTTATGCTATATTAACATTTATTGATTATTAACCACATTCGTGATTAGGTGTGAATGTTAGTATGTATTACCATCTTATTTACTTGCTTCACTATCGTTGTCATCTACATCAATAACAATGACGATAATGATTTCTTGATCGTTGTAGGTGTTGACGTGGAAGTCATAGAAATAGAAAAACATAACGATGTTATTATCTAACATGTTTTCAATTAGAAAATTCAAAATCACTTGCGATCTTAATAACATAATTTTGTATATTCATCACAAAAGTTCATATTTTTAAAAAATAGAGATAAATAAGCAAGATTATATGACAAGAGACAAGAGTGATTTCATTGTTAACATACAAAATTAGATAATAGATACTCAATTGAAATTTATTTTTTTTAACTATTTAATAAAAATATTAATATAGATACAATTAAAATTACCTAAATTTATGAAAGAGTTGGAATGAAAGTAAGACGGATAATGTATTAAGAAAAAAATATTTAGAATGTAAAGTTGAAAAAACTACTCCTTCCTATTTAATTTATGGGCTTACTTTCTTATAATTAATTAATAAAAAAGATAATAACATTCATTAATTGAGAAGTCAAGTTAATTAAAAAATTAGAATTAAATACTTGTGCAGCACACGATAGAAAAAACCTTAAAGAACAAGTGTACAAAACATATGATACTAAATGCAATCCATTGCTCAATTTTAATGGCTAGATCAGCTCTGAAGTTTGACTAAAGAATAGCGACTATGTAACATAAAACGATGCAAAACAGAACTTATTGAATTGATCTTCAGACTAAGACCATTATTTTAGCAGAGTGTTGGCTTCTTTTTGTGAGGATGTGAGGGAAACAAGCAGGGAAAGGGGACTCTTATACACTTATGAAACAGTTGCAAAGGGAAGATCATGTACATCAACATGCATGCCAGGGTTAAGAACCCTTTGGTTTAGTGCTTCAGTGGTCTTAAACAGACACAGAGTTGGAGATTTTGAAGTCCAGATCCCACAGCTCAAAGGTACCCTTAACGAAGTTGTAATGTGCACCTTTCAAAGCTAGTGTTTCATTCACAACACAATCTCTCACAAATGGATAAGTCAAAAGGTTCCCAACTGATACATTTACAGCTTCCTGCATTCCAAACAAAATTTCAGTGCCAATAAGTTTAAGCTCTTGTGCTCTAACATGCATTACACAACTTACAAAAAATTATGCCCCCAAATAACAAACTGGTGTGGGATACAGCAATAAAATTTACTTGCCTTCTCGCAGTTGGTACACTGCTCCGAAAATTCTAGTGCACTTGCTTCAGTTTTAACCTTCGACTTTGCCTGGGTACAAATTTGGACCCAATTCTCTATGAATTCACTGTATCATCACAGAGGAAATAAATGATTTACAAGGTTATTAAGGAAGTTTACTTTATCTTAGTTCAGAAGATGAAATCAACTGGGAATTAGAACTGTTTATCTGCTGTTTTGGAGCCTGACATGTGCCTAATGACATGTGCCTAAAGTGTCACTGAACCACCAACTTAGTTAGAAGTCCTATGAAGTTATCAAAATAGATTAAAATTTTCAAATGTGTACTTTTTCTCATGGACATGTATTCTAGTTTGTGGTTATACTTATATAAGATAAAGAGATAAGATAAGTACTTTAAGTAGTGATCCTTTTGGCAAAATATTATTTAATCTTTGTTTTATGAGATGAAGCAATAATAAGGTATACCTTGCAGTGGTCCCATCATCTGGGATGGACATGAGGCCCTTTATCCCTCCACAGCAGCTGTGTCCAATGACCACAATATTCTCCACCTGCAACACTTTTCCTTTAGAACCACCATAAGGAAAGAAACAAGTAGAAGCCTATTCTAGTTTTAAACAAAGACATTCCGTTCATCCACCAACACTATTCTATCCATTTTCTCACTTTCTCTTCCTTATTTTCTTCATCATTCTGAATGGAAGGTGTGGTGAGTGGAAGGTACCGGGGTTACAGTATCACCAGAACCACCTAATTTGAAAAAAGGTACACACTAGAAAAAATATATATAAGAGAGTGCGACTTTCAGATTCCCTAATGTTTTTTTATTATTAGTTAACTGAGACCCATTAAACAAAATGAGACTTGCAAATTTTATAATAAAGCATGTTCCAATGCAAAGCATTCATCAAATAAAGAATGTTTTACTTTTTCTATACTGTTCCAGAGAGAAAGGAAGTGATAATGATACAACTATTTATATATCATTTTACAGAGACAAATTATATAATAAAATAGCTCATTGAAGAATACCTGAAAGCAATATATTGATAATGTAAGTATTACCAATATCTATCAACTAAACCATATTTTTAACTCTTTATTATGTTTATCCGAAAATGTTTTTTGGACCATTTTCCTAACATAAAACAGTTCTTTCATGTGATAGAGGGAAAACAAGATGCATGTGGCTCCAAATAAATAGTGAAGCAAAGGCCATTTTCCCCCACCAAAAGTTGTACTTTTCACATGCTTGACCCACCTAACTTATTATAGAGAAAGTGAATGGCTATGTACCTTTAAATGCTGCACTGCATATTCAATGGCTGCCCCTGTTCCTGAATACTTCGTCTGAAACAAAACAACAAAAAGGCAAAGTCAAACTTAAGGGTTGAACTGAGGTTTATGTTTATGACATTCCTTCACTGTACGTTTGAATTCTTTTGTTGTGTTACATGACATAAATCAAACATTTAATTGACAACAAAGAAAACCTTGTCATACGGTGGAACCATGTTGGCTATATTTCGGACCACAAACGCTTCACCCGGTTGAAAATCCAGAATATGGGAAGGGCAAACTCTTGAGTCTGAGCAAGCAAACACCAGAAACTGCAAGTGTGGGAAATGCAACATTATTATGACAAGTAATTAACATTTTTTTTTATCCAATTGAGAATTTGTTAGTAAACTTGACTTCAAAATTTATATGCACGAAGTTACACATGAGTTTATTTTTTATTAAGAAAATATTTTTATTTTTAAAATTTTCCAAAAGACAAGCCTAAAAACAATTAAGTCAAACAGTATTTTTTTGTTAAGAATATTGGGTCAATGCGTAATAGAACATTAGTATATTCAAGTAATATAAAATTGCGATGGAAACTTTATATTTTTAATATCGAAAGTCATAACTACATGCATAAAAATAATAATTAGACTAATGTGATGACATAGTAGAATAATTGTTCACGCATGCTTAGTATTGATGGCAAATTAGGGAAAAACACAATGTACTTCATAATTAAACCTTTTCTGTTACGTAATTGAAGTTTGTTTTTTTATATTCTATATTTTTATTTTTGCTGCAAGTCTAATATTATAACTTTAATAAACTAAAATAAAATTTATTCTGAATATGAAGTTTGTTTTTATTCTAAGTTAGGGAAAGTCTATTGACCCTATGGTCACCCAAAGGACAACTATGAAAACCAAGTTATTGCTGAGTCAAATAATGTGGCTGACCTTAGGACTCTGGCCTTTGGCAAGTTTCCCATATAATTCCGGATTCTTCCTGAAATAATAATATATAACTATTTAGTCAATGCAATAATAATAATAATAATTAATTAATTGAGGAAAACCAGCCACCCAGTAAAAGTGTAATTTCTTACTAGTTAAATTCCAAAACAAAATAAAATGTCTAAATTGACTAATTTACCAACAAAGAAGTTTGAAAAAGAAAAAAAAAATCAACTTTATCTAATGTACAAGGACAGCACAGTTCATATTTTGCGCTACACCTCTAATTAGAGTAAGTATATACATTTTTAAGGTAAACTACAATAATTGATATTTTATTAAAAAATACTAATAATTGAGATTCACATGATACAAATGCATAAGAAATTTAAACATTATCACAACACCAATAATTCATTTTCCAATTAGGTACTAAATGTACTTATTTTCCTTTTAGAAAGTAAATGATTCGCAATCATTGAAACATATATTTTATTTGCTTTGTTGACCATTTACAAGACATGGTTAGCAAAATTTGTCATCCACTACATATTTTTTGTTACGTAATTTAAGCTTAAATAAACAATTTTTACTAGTGCTTTCTAAAATTCAAATTCAAATTTTAAAACATTGGAATTAAAAAATTAAATTAAATTAATAACGTTAACTATGTCTTTAATTTATAAGAGCGTTTGTTTAACTATTACTAACATTAATGAAATGTTTGCAAACTCTTAAAATAAATGTATTATTTATTGCATCACTTCAATTAAAAACACCTCTGCAAAGAAAAATATATATATAAATCAGTTCTCATAAAAGTCAAGTATCACTAATAATTTAGTTAGGAAAGAAAGTAGTATTATTCTAACATTACTTAATATAATTGGCCAGATTTAATTATATGAAAGGCTTGTTAAAAGATGAATAGATGCTATTTTATAATAATTACGGGTCAACTTCTGTACTCCATTATCACACTTAAATTAAGAAGAAAAAAAAAAACCATAAAGACTGTCTCTGGGCATTTTTGAGGTTGTAACCGAGGTGGGCCCACACGGAATGAATTCGACGGAAACAGAAGTTTTTGCTGATAAGATAAGTGCACAAAACTTAATAACCTTTCACTTCTTCATCCATAGAACATTCGAAGTCCCCAGAAGGAGCACTGAGGGCATTTCACAAAAATTGAAAAAAAATATCTGAATACTAATTAAAACAAAATAGTGGGAGAAGACCATAGCATAGACTATAATATACTCACTGGAATTTCTCGTTCTTGAAGTGGTCGAACCCGATTCGGATCCTCTCATCCGGGTTAAACGGCTTCGATGCGTCGCTCGTCAGCTCCGTCGTCAGCTTCTTGATCTTTGCAGCGGCGACATCACCAAGGTCGGCTTTCTCGCTGCCAAGACAGAAAAAGAAAAGTCAGAACTCACGTGTCAGAGCTGGGCCCACTGTGACCACCTCATCGTCCAAACAAAACAAACGCGGTTTTGTTTGGTAACGGCGGAAACCGACGCCAACCGATGCCAATGATGTTACTTTTTTTTGTCGTAATTAATTAATTAACGCATAATAGAGAAGCGGCGGTGAGAAACAAAGTAAGAGAGCTCAAACACAGTTCCTTAATTCACCTTATAAGCTTGGTCAACGCTGCAATGGCTTCCTGGTATGTCTCTCCGGCCATTTCTTGGTCCTGCGACAGATCCAATTAACTGAAATGGAAACATAAAAATCTGAGAAATTGTTCCAGTGCATGCAGATGTGAGAAGTTAAATTGGTGGAAGGAGTGATTATAAAATTAAATAGTAATTGGATTTGAGAAGGAAAATATGAATGGTGATGAATCTGGAACAGAAAGAAAAAAGAGAATCGAATCGAATCTCAGTGCATCTGATCTGAGTAGTGCTACGAATTACCTTTTTGTATTTGTGAAGAGAAAAGAGAGTGTGATAGGGGAAGTAGGGGTGTGAGTTTATATAGAAGAATGATGCATGAGGTTTTGTTTGACGCGGTTGAAGAAGCTACGAAGAGGAGCAGAATTGCGCCACCGATGCCTGCTGTGTCCACAGTATTAATAATGCTATGCTCACAAAATATAAACAAATTTTAATTTTCAAACTTCTATTTAATGCTATTACTTACTTTTTAAAATATTTCCAATCTAAGAATAATTTAAAAATGCACTTGTTATGAAATAAAAATATTACATGGATCTAATTATTATACTTAATAAATATAAAAAAAATAATTAATTTTACTTATATGTATGAGTTTAGAAATAATATTTTCTAAAAAAATACAAAACGCGAAAATATAAAATAGTCTAAATTGGAAGCTTTGTAGCTTTGTATATTTCTCTTCTTCCTCCCAATTAGAAAAATTTAACAGTCACACGCAAGTCCGCATGCGTTTTTTATTTTATTGTGCCACTACAATAAGTTATATAACAGTTAAAAAATGTTTAATTACATTAGGACCAATTGCTATGACGGAAAAGACAGCGATAGGAAGAACTTCGGAAGTTTCAAATATAGACTTTTTCAAATTTTAAAATTAATAAGAATAATTTAAAAATAAAATATAGTAATTTATAAAAAATGATATCTGTTATATATATATATATATATATATATAGATATTTATAGTTATAATTCTAATAAAATAAGATTCCAAAACAACTATTTAAGAAAAATAAAGAAAAAATTGGCTATGCATGTTGTACTGGGAGAAAAATGTTCAATCCTCTCAAAATGTGATTTAAATGATAATTTTAAATGCTTAATTAATAAAATTACGTTTACTAGACAAGAAAACCTGTGTATTTAATCTGCATAGCCAGTTTTATAATTAGAAGAACGGTTTTGGTTGTAACTGCCGGTTTTGACTATAACTGCATGGAAAATACAATTTTAGAGTTTAGAGTTTAAATATTAGAGTTTAAAACGATAAATTCATTCATGATTTATAAAAATAAATATTTATGAAGTTATAATTGAATATATTTTTTTTATTATTCATTCTTATAATGTGTGTAAGAATAAAAAATTACTAGAAAAAAATATTCAATGATCAATTTTAACAATTGAAATAAATTAGTAGGAAATTATGATAAATAGTGGTGAATTTTGTTTTTGTTACTAAATCACATTACTCCCTTGTCACAATTTCAGTGAATAATAAAAGAATTTAATTTTATTTAAAATCTTACATTGATTAGAAATAAAAATATTTTATAATATATAAGTGAGTATAAATTTTATCTTGTAAGGTTGAGTTAAGCTTAAAGTTCACTTTTTAATATGATATGAGAGTCATATAAGTCTATTATAGTGAAAGTTTGTTGAGCTGATCAGGTCACTGCTATCGGACTATCCATTATATAGTCGGGAGATGTGTTTGAGATCTTGCATAGACTCAATCCTAACGAGAGTTTGTTGACTGGTAGTCCCACGTACGAGTTGACACTTTCGGCATGAGGATGTGCATTGGAGATCTCACATTACATCGACTAGATATAAAAACATTTCATAGTATATAAGTGAGTGCAAACTTCACCCTTATATATCGATTTTATAAGGTTAAATTAAATTCAAAGTCATTTTTTAATTTAGGCTTAATGTCCAGTAAAAAATATGTTTATATTTATGTAATTTAAAAAGAAATGGTATATTGCTCATGTTCATTCCTAGTTTTTTTATTTCTTTTTTCCTTTTTTTAACTCTTCTCATCTTCCTTTACTCTCTCTAGTCTTGTACTCATGATTGATTTCAAAATTCTACTTAGCATTGGTTTTATATCTTATAATTAGCGAATGTGATACTACATAGAAAGCCACCAATCTAAATTCAAATTTCAATGTAATACTACATAAAAAGTCACTAAAACTAAGTTCAAATTTTAAGGAAGGTTGACATATAAAAAAATCATATTTGTTTATTGAAAATGGATAACAAAGTGAGTTGTTGGCCTTCCAGCTAGCCATTATTTAGTTGAACGTGCTGGTGTTTTCATTCTATCAATCCGCTATGTTAGGTTGGTGGTAAGAGACGAGGCAAAGTCTGGGGCCACCACTCCCTTTTTTAAATTAAAAATTAAAACACTAAGTAATTTAAAAAAAAAATTATATTATAGTATTTAAAGAACGTAAATATGTAATATTATTGTAACTTAAATGATTATCAATTATAAAATAAGTTTTAGTTATTAATTATAATAAAGTAATTTAATATGAAAATATCATAATTTTTTAAATTTATTAAATTAAATCATTTAAATTTTAGAAAATATTTACATAATTAAATATGCTTTATATATATATATATATATATATATTAAAATAAAAAATTATAAAAGAAACGAGAAAAAGACTAAGATTTCCATTAGTTTTGAGTGAGAATGACTGCTCAAACAAAAATAGATTAGACTAACATATTTTATTACCTACTTATAAATATGATAAAAGTGGAAAGCAACCTAAATATTTTGTATATGTATTTTTCAATATATATATATATATATATATATATTATAATTAGCCAGTAAAATTGACTAAATTAAAATTATTTTAATTATAATAGAAATATTATTTACACATTTATTGTAAGGAACCCTAAAATGTGGAAGAAGAAGAACTCTAAAGTTCCATTATTCTATTGGGTCAGTTGAAAAAAGTGTTTCTCTCAATTTGATTAAGCTCATACTAAAATTTTGTAATTTTTGGATAACTTGATCTAGGTTCCTAAATTTTTGGAGTGGTTCTCCTGTCTGAGGTAGAATTTCCATCAGAATAAGGAATTTCAGGTAAAGGAAGCTAACTTTAATTTTTAATAGCACCCTAGGCTAGAAGATTTGGATGTGGAGGGGACGTGATCCCAATATTTAATTTCTCTTGTTGGGATGTTTTGTGTTTATATATTGTGTTGTTTGTTTATATATTATTTAAACTTGTAGAAATATTAGATTTTGATGGTTTAGTATTTAAGTGTTTTTTTTTATGTTAAATAGGATTTTGAATATTGTGGATTGCATTTTGAATGATATTGTATGATGAAAATGGTATGAAATTGAATTCATACATTTGGGATAATGTATGGATTGATGTATGTTGTGTATTAAGTATTGATGCATATGTGGTAACAGAGATCTTCGAGCTTGATGATTTAAGTAATATAAACTAAGATATCTGGTGGTGAGAAACTGATGGGGGAGTTCCTGCACACCGTAACATATGAGATGCACGACTTGAGTTGTATTGAGCTTAAATGTTGTTTGTTGAATATCCTGGATGTGTAGATCCATGTGAGATCTATGTGATTTTTATGTTGGAATTTGAAGAAGATTGAATAATTGAGAAATTGATTTATGTATTTTGGTTTTCTCTTTTGATTTAATTGTGTATATTATAAAATTTTATTTTTACTAGCTTACCCTGATTTTTCTTGTTGTGTTTGAACTGCGATAGGCTTTAGAGTTTGTTTTGAGCTATGAATTGTAAATGTTTATATTTCTAGTATTATTCATGTATTAGGAAAACTCTAAGCTTTATATAAATATGTATAACCTGTATTGTAATAATTATAGGTATTTTGGGGATGTTACATTTATTATATTTTAAAATTCTGATTCATTAAAAAAAATTAATTTAAGAACTCTAATTGACATGGCATAGATGAGCAAATCCATTAATTAATAAATCATTTAATTATATTTATCTGGCAATAGTTTTCGTATTTTATAATTTCCATTTCTCACTTGATAATGATGATAAAAGGTCAAACATACCATTTACTATATAAAATGATTGTGATAAAGAAAATGTGTTTACTATCAAATAATTAGCTATTGTGATTGTATTTCTCTTATTTGTTTATTTTTCTGTATTAATTTATTGCAAAGTATTTATTGATTTTATTAATAGTTAATATTGAAAAAAAAAAACGGTTTTATCATTTTCAACAAAGTTTTTTTTCTTGGTCACAAATTTTATTTATAATTTTGAATTCGAAATCTTATTTAAATGACCTGAAAACATGTTTATTCGAACTAATGTAATGCTAATTTTTATTTGTATCTGATACTTATTTTTATCTCAAAATTATCACGATTTTAATCTCTTAAAAATAAATTTATTGATGTTTTTATTTTCACTTAATATTAATTATTCATCTTTAGTTTTCCTTTAATAAATTACATTTATAACAATAATATATTTATCAAGAGAATAATATTATCATAATAAAACTGTATCAACAATAATATGTTTATTATTTTATAATTCATGTCAAAATTTGATATTCATTCTTTAATATTGAGAGTAATATGGTTGGTATTAATTTACTCCCAAAATTATATATATATATATATATATATATATATATATATATTCTCGTTTGTCTTAAATTATATTATATTATCATAAACAAAATATTATTCCTTCCACTTGCATAATGAGTAGTAGACCCTCTAAAAAATTCTAAATTAATATATCTTCATACCTTCAGTATTATTTTTTCCTAATTTCTCTCTTTGTCTCAATTAAAATAATACATTTATTGAATTAATAAGATTATTTTAGTAAATTACTACCATAAATGGTATATTTATTATTCTTCTTATATCTAAAAGAACATCAAATTATATTTATTACGAAACAGAGAGAGTATAAAATACAAAGACAAAACTTACAATAATATAATTAAAATCCACTAATATAAAGTATAATTAGTGTTGTTGTTTAATAGGATTTATAATTTTATGTCTATAATTTACATTTTTATTAAGTGTATTACTTCTTATCAACATAAGATTATAAATGTAGTTTAAGGTTTCTTCCAAAATATAATAATATAGAATAACACACTGTCAATTTAATTGAAAAATAATTCAAATAACATATCTAATTAATTCATTATATGGTAAAATTAAATAATGTGAAAAAATATAATTGTTAGTTTGAAGAGAAAGTAACATAAAATATATTTTGGATAAAATAAATAAATAAATTAAAACTAAGTAATTGTATATTTATAAAGTTGCTCATATATTTATTATAAAGAGGTGAGTTTTTTTTAACATTTTTATTCTTTTTTTTATATTTAAAATTAAGATATGTTAAACTCAAAGAAAGGTGAAAATTTGTTATTTGTCACTTATTTGATATTTTTTTCTACTTGCCTCCTTCACTTTCCACCATGGACAGAAAAAAATAATAATTAAAGTTCCAATAACAATAAATTTTCATTAATGAATGTATGAATGTTTTCTCAGAGAGGTTACAGGAATTGGGATGTGAACCATCTGCATCAGCACCCTATTTATGAAGGAAGAACATAAAAAAATTACGACGTTAAACTATTTTTTTTTAAACACTTCAAAACTTAAGAATCCAAGAATGAATTTTTTAATCCTTCGTTTTAATTTTTTTTTGTGTTTTTACAGTTTTAGGTCACTTAGACAGTAGTTTGAAGTCTCATTTAGAAAAGAAGATTTTAATTGAAGATACTTTTTAGACGAAATCAAGTTTTAAACACGATTTTTATTATTCTTAAACATAAAAATAAAGCTGAGATTTAAAATATGATTGTTTTCGAGCATCATATATGTAATTGTTTAAAAATTTATGTGATATTTTCCTAAAAATATTAATCACTGATGTGAAAATTCACGAGAATGCACAAGCTTTGTGTGAATCAACTTAGGAAGGAGGAGTCAAACATAAACATAAAGAAAAATAAATAAGAAAAAGGTGAAAAGATTTTCTTTTGCTAGTTTAATAGAAGAGACAGTGAATAAAAACAATATATATGTATATGTATATATGATCATTTTATATTAATTAAAATTTAAAATTTAACCAAAACAATTAATCTGTGAGACAATCTTTCTTTATACTTGTTTATTATTGATTTATTTATTTTATGATATAAATTTTACTTCTTTAAAAAAAAAGAAAAATTAAATAAATAGAATTACTTAACCTTGTAGATATCTAATTAATACACATAATCTACCCCTTACAACAAACATGTTACATCAGATTTTTAAAAATAATGAGTTTCCACTAAAATACCACCTATAGATCCTGGAGTTAGGACATTGACCCATACACTAGGTTAATCCATCGTAATTTGGCTAAATCTATGTCTGATAAAGGATAAAAGATCCAAAATAACCAACAAGACTTCACTCCCTTGTCTAGACTCTCTGGGGTAGACACCTTGCTCTTCTTCATCACTTTTTTCAAGTGATATGACTCAATCAATCATTCTCCCTACTTCTCACGCACCTTCAAGGAAACCATAGCTTCATTGAAGTCATCGTTGTCTGCCACTTCCATTGCGTTTCTGCACAAGTTCACCAAAATTCAAAGAAATCAAATCGAAATGAAGGCAACACCATCATTTGGTATCTAGAGCTTTGGTTCTTCAAAAGATAAGTGTCTTCTCTTCATTTTATTTTTGTGTGTTCTTCATTTCTGTGTTGTTCTTCACGTGTTCTTCTGACCAATGTTGTAGTTTATGTTTTGATGAGTTGGAGATCTTCTTGGATATGTTTGTACATTCCTTCATCCTAGAGTTGTCATCTTGATTGTGCCAACAAAAATAAACAAAAGCCCAATTAGACCCATATTTGCAAATAAATTCATAAACAACCTCTAAGGTCTTCATCCTCCTTATTATGTGCTTATGTGTGGTTGGGGGCTCTGCAACCATACTTTAGGGTCAAATTCAAGAGACTCTATTAGAGATCAAATTGAAAACACAAAGAATAATAAATGAGAACAAGCATTATAATAAAGATTGATAGAGTTAAGAAAATAAAAAAAAAACTAAAAAGAATAGTTACATGTTTTAAGACCATAAACCTATTTAAACTTTCTTTTAAGTCAATGTAAAGATTAAAATGTTCAATTTATAGATAATTAACTTTATTAAGTTAAAAAAAAAATGTGTATTTAAAAGGGTAGTGTATCATTATCTCCTATTAAAAGGGAATATGATTTATATAAAGAGTCTGATACAAGGCCTATTAATCATTAAGAGGGGATTCAATAAAATCACTTAGAATCTTAACAAAAAATAAATGAATATATTTGTGTTGTACTTGAAATTAGTTGAGGAGAATTTTAAGGATTAAATAATATTAATTAAGATTTATAAGATAAAAGATAACAACATATCTCTTTGTGGTAATTGAAACCAGTTGAGGAGAATTTTAAAGGTTAAATGGTATTAGTTAAGATTTAGAAGATAATTGATAACTAACTAGGACTTTTGAAAACATCGATCATGATGAACAAGATAACTCAACTTGTATGCTCTGGTTTGAGGTCATTTGAATTTTGAACTAGAACATTGGCGCCCACCGTGAGTTTAGGTAAAACTTTTCCTACATCTACATAATAATAAATATATTTTTTTAGAAATAACTGCAACATCATGAGAACTTAAAGACAACAAATTCAACCTGGAGATGAAGACCAGGTTCCTATTTTGCATCAAATTTTGGACACCATACGGGAACTGCAACATGAAAATACAGAGGCCAAACACCAACCAGAAGAAACTCAAGTTGAACGAGAACGATTATGTTAAGAAGCCCATGCTGAGTAACAACAACAAAGAGAAGAGACTCGTGTCAAGCACAAATGACTGTAGGAAGAAGCGAAGATGTAACACCATTTAATGGAGGAAGTCATAAGAGCACATGAGGAGTTACAAAAGGTTAATGAAGAACTGCGACATGCCATGCACAGACAAAGGTCAACCAAAGACAGTAGGACAAATCCTTATACGATACACACTCAAGTAGATCCACAACCCTTCTCCAGGGCGATCATGGAAGAACAAGTACTGCCTCACTACATGGTGCCCAAGATCGCACCGTTTTCAAGATCAGGAGATTCATAGATCCACTTAAAAGCTTTCCAAGCTCAAATACTAAAGTTAGGTGGCTCGGATGTTGTACGATGCAAAATGTTCGTCAGGAAATTCACGGGCATTACACTCCAATGGTTTAGTGGAGTTCTCGATGGAGTCATCAACTCTTTCTAGAATTTTTTCTGAATGTTTGTGGAAAGGTTTGTAGCCAATAAAGTCAAACCCCAAGAATTTTTGATCTTTTTGATATTAAGCAACAGGAAGGTGATCCTCTAAACAATTATCTTAATCGCTTTTACAACATCTCAGTTCGCATACATCAGCCAAATGAAAACATGTTTGTTGATGTTTTCATCAAAGGACTGCGGGCCAACCCCTTTAGTGAGTCCCTTATTCGGATTAGGGTCGATTATATGACTGAAATTTTAAGCAGAGCATTGTCTTACCTTGAAGTCGAGGAAGTAAAATGGTGTAAGGATAATACTAAAAAATGGAGGCAGAAACAAGAAGATAATTAGCAAGGTAGGTGCACCGACTGACGATACGTGCTTTACGTAGACTAAAGGTCATGGGAGGACAAGAAAATACTGCATTGTCTAACCTTTACCATTTCTCTAAATCAAATACTTAAAGATGATAAGGTAGCTCATTATTTACGATTTCTTAAAAAACGGATTGTGTTCTCAGACATCTTAGTAACTCATGGTGCAAATTTCATCATACTCATGGACATGATATTGAGAGATGATATGTATTGAAGGCTCAACTCTCCAAGCTAGCGAAGGAAGGTCATCTGAGAGACTATGAAGAACTGTCTTTAACAACTGAACCAATCCCAAGTCCTCGTCCTTTGATTACTACAGAGCATGAAACTCCCATATTGGGTGACTATGTTCAGCTCGACTCCTAGCTCGAGTAGTGTCATAAAAAGCGTTAACTATGTTTAGCTCAACTCCCAACTCAGCTGGTGTAATAAAACTGTTGATTATGTTCAGTTCGTATCCTAGCTTGACTAGTGTAATAAAATCACATACTATGTTTAACTCAACTTCCAACTCGGTTGGTGTAATAAAACCACTGATTATGATCAAACTCATCTCCTAACTTGGCTGGTGTAATAAAATACTGACTATGATTAGCCGCGAGCTTAGCTGGTTGAATATTGCTGATCAAATTCGCCTCCAGATTTTATATCCAAATTGGTATGTTTAGAAGCTAAAGTCTTTCTTCCTTAATAAATATTCATTTAATTTTATTTTTGAGTCCAATTAGCTATATGATAAATATTCTTTCTTAATTGGGCTTTTTTTTTTATGTAAGTAAGACAAATTTTGATTAAAGACTAAGGAGACATGTAATCAAGGCAATAAGGAAAAATAAGTTCTTAAACCAATTAGGCACAACCTACATCATAATTTTTTCTTGATTTTTTACTAGATAAACCTCTTCATCTCGTATACTCGGCTTGAGGTTGGAGGGTCGTGTATTGTTATCTCCTATTAAAAGAGAATATGATTTATCTAAAAAGTGAGATATTAGACCTATTAATATTATTAATTAAGATTTAGAAGATAAGAGATAACATTACATCTCTCAGTGGTACTTGAAATCATTTGAGGAGAATTTTAAAGATTAAATGATATTAATAAAGATTTAGAAGATAAAACATAACACTATATCTATGTGTGATACATGAAATTAGTTGAGGAGAATTTCAAAGATTAAATTATATTAGTAGAAATTTATAAAATAATTGATAACTAAGTAGGACATATAAATACATGGTCATAATGAATAAGAGAACTCAACTTGTATGCTTGATTTGAGATCATTTAAACTTTAAACCAAAATAGCTAACACAGATTATTAACATTTTAAATATATTACTTTAATAATTTATATTTTTTTTTTCTATCATATATCTAGAGAGACGCGCTAAGAATATCACAAGAGAAGATAAAAGAATTATGAATTGGTTAATGTTCCTTGTGCTTGGTGATGCCAATTTAAACTGTAACCAAACCTATAATATTCTATGTTGGATCTCAAGAAAGAGTTAATGAAAAAGAAAACATAGCCAAGTACATAATTGCCTCATGTAGAAATAATCAAATCTAATTTTGTCAAACCATGATGAAAAGGGTTATTTTTTTATTATTTCCAGAAATTTCATCTTAGATTTTAATAAAGTTATGAAAAGAAATAAGACTTCTCAGTTCTGACCAGGTAATTTAATTTATTCAACTCAATGTTAAAGGCACCAATGAAACAATATCTTTAATTAAATATTGTACATGTTTAACATTTACATCCAAAAATTATATCCATTGAAATAAAATTGTCGAGAGGTGGTTTGAAAGATAAGATGATGTTTTTTTACAAATATTTTTTTAAAAATATTTTTAAATTTAATTTAATTTTATAAAACTAATTTATAAAGTCAGATTTCTATTAATATATATATTATCAATTTTTTCTATATGAAATCTCCTAAAGAAAGAGTTTACAAATGACGAGATTTATAATGATATCATACAGATAAATTAAAGAAGGAATATTGTACTGGTAAAGTTCTTCATCTAGATGGGAGTTTTCTTCACCAATTAACACTGATGGGGCTATTAGGGGTATCCTAGTCTTGCTATTTGTGGAGATATTTTCCGTGGGAGAATGAGGAAATTTATTAGAGTTTTCTCTACGTTCCTTGAAGTTCAAACTGCTCTGGTTGCTGAGTTTTATGGGGTTATACATGCTATGGAGGAAGCTCAAAAGATGAGACTTACTAATGTCTGGTTGAAATGTGATTCTGCCTTGGTTTGTGCTGCGTTTATTGCTAGGACAAATGTTCGTTGGATGCTTCGGAATCGATGAAATACTTGTCTTAATTACTGTGGAAAAATCAAGTTTAGGGTTACTCATATTTTTCGTGAAGGGAATGCGTGTACTAATAAGTTGACTAATTTAAGATTTATTCATAAAGAATCATTTCATTGGTATAATAGGCTTTCATCTAGTCTGTAGTTAGAATTCTTTATTAATAGGTATAATCTACCTATGTATCGTTTTTGTTAATATATGAGTTTTGGTCATAGTCCCCCATTTTTTGTATTTTCTTTCTTTTTTCTTTTTTTAATAATAATTTTTTTCATGTGATGACAAATAATTGATGTTACATTAGGTGTCTCCATAGCTCAAAGCATTTTTATAAAAAAAAATAAGAAGGAATTGATCTATTTTCTACCTTAGTTATAAGACTGGCTAATAAAGTGTTCTAATACAAAATAACATTTGGTTAATCATAAAATCTGATGTAGAAAAGAGATATTATGTTACTTTTGTTAATATATCTTTTTGCACGGTGTCACTCACCCCTTTACCTTGCAACAGCCCTTCATGCTTCTTTGCCTGCTAAAACTCTTTAGTTTCATTTTTATTACAATTTAGAAATTAAAATTTTATCAAGTAATAATTTAATTAAATATAGTAATATAACATATACGTTATTTAGTTAATTGGAAAGTTTAGAACCTTTTAAAATATTTATCTCACCTCTTTATCTCATTTAAAATTGAGAAAAATAAGCTTTTGCAACTTTATATTATAGTGATTTTAGTGTAAGAAGTTGAAGGGAAGTAATGATAAATATACCTTGCCAGCAAGGTCTTTCAAAAAGTCAAATCTTGATACAGATATTGGAAAGGTGACGTTCATTGTAGTTGTGGCTTTTAAGGTAATTACGTTATTATTTTCAGATATATATAATTATAGTAATGATTAATATCTTAATCAGATAAGTTTTACAAAAACTTGATGCAACGAGTAGAATAATGAAGACTTGTCAGAATGTTCTACAAAACTTTGATGCAGTGAGTAGAAGTGAAGTGGTTCATCGATATCAGAGGAGCTGTAAAGATTCAGGTACTGCTTTTGTTGGATCCAATGACGAGTGAAGATGGATTTTATCAATAAATGATGCCTCTAATATGAAGCAAAGTGGAGGGAGGATAATCTTTGAACGACGAGATAGAGTTTTGATGGAACAATCTCTTCAATTCTTATTGAAAGTGAACAACAATTGAGTAAGAGAAATTGATTTCCATAATATTTCTCACACTAAAAATAAGAGAGACAACTTTCAAAGCAAGAGACGTTAGGCTTTTGCTAATGCAATACTAATTAGGGTTAGCAAAAAAAATTTCTTTCTCGTCTTCATTCATATTGCTTAGACCCTTTTAAGGGTACAATGGACCATGGGCCTTATAATACTAAGAAAATAAAATATTTTAAATTGAAAATACATAATAATAATAATAATAATAATAATAATAATAATAATGATGATGATGGCAGACTTCTCAAGTAGTGGCATGATTCTATTCTATTACAAAATCTTTCATCCAATTGGGTTGCTTTTTGGGCCTTGTACTTGTATATGGACCTAGTCTAACATTACTATCCGGCCCCGAAAGCACTTTGTCCTCAAAGTGGAGCCTTGGGATCGGTTGGGCCATTGGTGAGTAAGTGGGTTGGGGTAGGCCCGCTTGAGCATTGTTTTGGTTATGGGGTGGAGTGTATTGGGAATGGCGCAGGGGTGCAACTGAAGTTGGGCTCTTTGGCAGTATGGGCTCTTGTGCAAATTGCTCTAGTGCAGATTTAGTGTTTTGGGGTGTGATGCTTTGGTGTTGGGGTGGGGGTGTAGAGTTAATTTGGGCCGTGAAGGGTGTGTTGGGATGGTTATTAGATGTTGGGTTATTGGGGTTTGTGGGTTGGGTTGCGGTTACGTTCGTGTTGTGGGGAGGGGGCACCATTGTGGGATTAGGGTTTGGCGGGGGTGCAAAGTGAATTTGGGCCTTGGTGGGTCAGGTCGTGGGTGCGTTAGAGTTGTGAGAAAGGCTGACCGTTGTGGAATTAGGGTTTGACAGGGGTGACCCGTTAATTTGGGCCTTGGTGGGTCGGGTGGCAGGTGCATTAGGGTAGTGGAAGGTTGTAGCCATTGCGGAATTAGAGTTAGGAGTGGTTGGTGCATTTTGAATGTTGGCGCTGGGCTCGAGGCGTGGGGCAACCGCATCGCCTATGAGTGGGATGCGTGGTGCACGGCCTGTGGCTCTTGCAGGAGGCGTGTTCAGGTCATTATGAGACGTGGAAGGGCTCTTTTGGGGCGCGTGTGCGTGAGGCTTGAGGCAGGGTAAGTCTGTGCCAGCTGTGAGTGGAACACCTGGCGTGCGCACATTGGTCTCCATGTGCGGTGAGTTCAGATACTTCTGACTGGGGTTTTGAGTTGAGTTAAGTGCTGATGGAAGGGAAAAATAAGTGGATTCAATATAGAGAAAAGGGGGCTCCCCAGCTGACCCTTTGAATGGTCTTAATAGTGAAACATGGAAGACCGGGTGGACGCGAGCGAACTCTGGTAACTGGAGTTCGTAAGCCACGACTCTGACGCGACGGAAGACTCTGAATGGCCCTGCATAACGCGAACCCAATTTCTGATTTGGGCGTCGAGCTAACGAGTGTTGCCGGTAGCGATGGCGATTGGCTTGGTCGCACATGCGCTGGCGTGTGCGGTGCAAATGTTCTCGGAGGTCATGGGGCATGACGGTCTGCTCCGTCAGTGTCTCTTGAATGGTGGTTCCTACGTTTGGTATGTTAACGAAGTCGACGATGGTGGGTGGTTGCTGACCTTATAACGCATGGAATGGGGAGGTTTCGATCGCCGAATGGTATGTGGTATTATGCCACAAGTGCAAATATTGATACCACTTCTTAGGTTGGTTACCCACAAAGCATCTCGAGTAAGCTTCTAATCCGCGGTTTAACACCTCTGTTTGGCCATCAGTTTGAGAGTGGTAAGACGAACTGAAATTTAACATTGTTCCTTGTGCCTTGAACAAATGTTGTCAAAAGGTACTCACGAACAAGGGGTCTTTATCTGACACAATGGATTTGGGTAGTCCATGAAGGCGACATATCTCCACAGAAAAACGCTTGGCTAGCTGTTGGGCAGTGAAGTGCGTAGGAAGAGCTATGAAGTGAGCATATTTTGTGAGTCTATCGTAAACAAACCCAATGACCGAGTGTCTGGTCGAACTTGGAAGGTGAGTTATAAAGTCCATTGATATTTCTTCCCATACCTGTTTTGGAATCGGTAGTGGTTGTAATAGCCCTTGAGTTTTGGTTGGCATGTATTTTATTTTGTTGACATGTGGAGCATTGTTGGACGAAACAGTGGACATCTCTGGTCCATTTCAGCCAATAAAAAGAAGCAGCTATGCGCTTAAGAGTGGGTTTAATGCTGGAATGGCCGCCGACAGGGGAAGCGTGAATTTCGGTCATAATTCGGTGGTGGAAGTCATTCACTGCTGGCACAAAAATCTGGTGGCGGAAGAATAATAACCCCTGGCTAGTGGAGAAAAGGCTCAGTCACGTTTGACTTCTAGTGCATGCTTGGATCACTTCCTGACCTTCTGCGGTTGCAAGATAATGTTGGAGGTCACAAACAAGCTGAGGAATGGGCAATGATAGAGTGAGCAGTATGATTGAGTGATCCTCACTCTATCTTGAAAGAGCGTCAACCACTACATTCTCCTTCCTAGGTCTGTAAAAAATTTGAAAATCACACCCTTGTAATTTTGTTGTTCATTTCTGTTGCTCAGGGGTTTGTATGATTTGGGAAAGTAGTGTGTTTAGGCTCTTTTAATCTGTGATAATCTTGAAATGCTGACCTATGAGATATTGACGCCATTTTTTATGGATTCTGTAATGGTGTACATCTTGCGTGCATAAATGGAGGAAGCTTGGAGTTTGGGACTCATCTATTTGCTGAAGAAGGTCAGCGGACACCTTGATTGGTTGAGGACAGCACCTACGACCACCGCGGAAGTGTCTGTTTCTACCACAAAAGGAAGCTTGAAGTGCGATAGTTGTAGGGTAGACACTTTTGCTTATGTGTAATTTTAAATTTTCAAATGCTTGTTGCACGGGCCGAGACCATGTAAATTATGGTGCTGTAATAAGTCGGTGAGAGGAGCGGTGAGAGTGACGTATTGCTTAATGAATTTTTGGTCGAATCTGGTGAGGCCAAGGAAACCCTGTAATTCTGTGAGTGAACGTGGCTAAGGCCATTTGTGGATGGCCCTGACCTTATCCGGGTCTGGGTGGACTCCTTGAGCAGAAATTATATGACCTAAGTAACTGACATTTGCGGTTGCGAAACTGCATTTGGAAAGTTTGACAAAGAATTTTTGATTTTGTAATGTTGCCAATATGATCCTGCAAGTTTGGGCTATAAATCAAAATATCATAAAAAAAAGCTAAGACAAACCGGCGGAGGAATGGTCTCAATAGATCATTCATTGTTGCCTGAAAAGTAGAAGGAGTGTTAGTTAAACCAAATGGCATGACTAAGAATTCGTAGTGTCCATCAATATTGCGGAAAACTCTTTTGTGTGTGTTTTCAGGAATTAGAAGTATTTAGTAGTAACCAGAATACAAGTCTATTTTAGTAAAAAGAGTAACTGAACCTAACTGAACCTAACTCATCTAGCAATTCATTCATAAAGATTTGAGAAACTTTCCAATATAATTTTAAAGTTATTCAAAAACATTTATAATTAACATGAAAAGTAGATTTTTAATAATTTACATTCTCAAATAAAATTTTTCCAAAATCATTCAATCTTATTTAAAGTTATGTTTTATATAAAAAAAAGTCAAATAAAATTTAAAATCAAGCAAACAATATTATTAAGTATTCTAAAAATGTAAAAATTAAGTATAGAAGCTACTTACAATATTATAAAGCATTATAAGAATGTAAAAATTAAGTATAAAAACTCATTGATTTCCTAAAAAACTCAAGGATTCACCTTCTGAATTAATTTTCCCTATTTCGAAAGTTGATATGAGATTGTTGTATAAAAAATAATTTTCTAGTAATTTGTTACTCGTCTCAACAAGGATTCTTCTCCTATAAAAAAAAAAACTTGTTATGATTTAGGACACATTTGAATGTCCGACTTAATGTTAATAGATTTGAACTAAACAATAATATTATAGTTTTATATAAAAATTTAGGTAAGTTAAGTTAATAAATTCAAAACTTATAATATTGACTTAAGTTGAGAACTTAAATAATTTATTTTATTCCTATATTTTGCATTTTATTTTGAATATGAGGCTTTTGTTCATATACTAAGATAGTATATGATTATTGTATTTTTGTGATATTTGTCTATATAAGTTGAATCACTATACTCTTATGTTAGACATTACGAGTGAATCTTAACTTTCTATTGGTGATTCAATGTAATGATTAATCAATTATTAATTTTTATATTAAATCTTAAATTGGTCGCTTAGATAGTTTGTAAAATTTATGGGTTTTTTTTATATTTTATTAATCTGATAAGTTCAATTCTTGCATTTAAAATTAATTGATTGTAGTGAATTTGTTATCACAAATTACATGTTGTGTAATAAGAGATTAATGTAAAATTCTACCAAAATTTATTCAAATACAATCAACAAAACATAACTTTAATAGATAAATGAATTATAAAAAAATTCTTAAATGAGATAGATTTACACATTCACTAAACTATAAGAATAAAAATGAATTTAAGCTTTTCTTTTTCAAATAAATTCAACATGGAGTAAACATTGTTAAAAGTAACAATTTTTTCAACATAATAAATTAGTAGTTTTAAATTAAGATGGTTTTTAAATAACAAGAAGTTGATGTTATTTTAAGCATGTTTTAAAAAGATGAGAAATAATATGATGTGTTATTGGGGATTGTGTCCCATGAAGAGGGTGTTAGAAGCCTAGTTGTTACCCACCCCAGAAGCATCTATATATTTTCATCCATTGAAATTTTGGAAGCTGAAAATATAACATGTTTAGGACTTCGAGTAATTATTAAATAGTATATTTACTGCTACATCATAGCATCATGCACCTTTTTTTATTAGTTTTCTTTAGCTTTTTGTCTTGTAGTTGGCAAATCGCTTTTCATTATTTTGTGTTGAACTGAACTATATGATTTTTTTATTAATAAAAAATAAATAAAATAATATAAAACATTTGAAAGATGTTAAAATCTTATTACAAAAAGAACTTAGTATTGTATCTTAAAACTAATATCAAGATTTTTTTTTCCAAAATTCTGTTCCAATAATAACTTCACCAATAATCAACTGTTAAGAAGTATTATTTTAAATATATTTAACTATGATAAAATTTATACAAAATATAGATCTATACTTATATATAAAGGGGATTTCTCTCTTTAACTGCTTTCAATATTTTTCTTATTTTATCTCTATATCAATATTTAATTTTATTACTGTATTGTGGACATGGTGTCTTTTTTATTTTTTTCTAAAACATATTAAAATAGTTATTTGAAACAGTTTTGAATGTAGAATAGTTTTTTTAATTTAATTTTTTGAAATATATCTCTATTTCTTCAATTTTTACGGATGATTGCTGTTTTCTAATTTGAATTTTTGAGTTTTTAGGATTTTATCACAGTTTTCTCTCTCTCCCCGCTCTTTCTCAATTTATCTCTCTTCTTTCAAATTTCTTCAAATCTAATAACATGACTTTCATGCTCTTTCTACGTCTCTCAGGTTTTATGTGTCTCTCATACATACAAATACACATAAATCTATATTTAATTTAAATAAATATAGATATAATATAATAATAATAATAATCAAAATAAAAAATAAATAATGCAGATGTACAAACGCGGAAGCACCTCTATTCTCATTAGTATTATAAAATAAAAACAACACAAACTAAATATATATATATATATATATATATATATATATATATATATATATATATATATATATATAAAATACAATTATATTAACACTATAAATATCTTTAATCTTAACAAAAACTCTTGAGAATTAGAAGAATCATTCACCACCAGACAAGAAAAGCAAAAAAGAATTCCGTGCAAAACGGTTAATGAGTGGTCGTTGGAAGACTCGTTCTTAACACATACCGTGATTTTAGGATCGATTCATGTAATAAATATTAAAACGCCTTTAAACTAAAAATTCTCACTCCTACGTTACTATCTAATAATAATCATATAGAACTACTACAATATTTCCAGAATATTTTTCAATCTAAAATTTTGAGGTCAACAAATACAAACTACTAAATTGAATTATGTTTTAACCTTTTTCTATTGTATATTCTATGAAGTAAAGATTCACTTACACATGCATTAGTTTTCTAATTGTTCATATAATGTACAAGATGATCTTATAATAAGTAAAGTGTGTAATCAAAACCATAGTAATTTATGTTTTATATATAAAATTAGCATATACTTTTAAATATGTTTTATGTGCTCAAATTAGCATATACTTTTAAATATGTTTTTTTAAACATGTTTTTATTCTAATATTATGTTTTATATATAAATAGGGTTTAACGCCTAATTATATAAAGGAGAAAATAAGAGATTTTCGTAGATATTTAAGAATCAATTGATGATAAAATAATTCAAGGGTGTAAATAATATGAAATCTAACATAATCTATGTATTTTATCTTTCATATGTTTTTTCTGTTATGTTTAGTTACGGCTGGAGAATAGAAAAAGGAAATGCAACTATGCATTCTTGGATTTATATCAATGAACATCAAATATCAAAAATATTTTGTGCAAAGTGTTCATGATTACATTATCAAACACAGGAAGAATTTACCTAATGAATCACTTCTCTAAAAGGCCTATATAAAGATGAAGATGCTACAAGAGCAAACACCAAACTACAAAGTGTTTGCTCTTGTGATATAACACTTTATTTTAGTTTTTTTTTTTGTGTAATCAAGTTTTTATTAAGAGTATTGTAAAAACTTTGCATTCTTCATTTTGGATTGAAATTTAAAATACTCGAGAGAATTTTCAATTTTAGAGAGAAAAGATAATCAAAGGTGATTTATGTATTTATGTTGAAATTAATTTTGATTAGTGACTTAAGAAATAATTGAATATAACTTAAAAAATATGGATGAAATTAATATAAATTTACTTTGAATTTGTCTTTGATGTGTTACTTTGATGAGCTAAATGTAGGTGACATAGAAAGATCAAATGAATAAATGTAATAAAAATTCTACTTTCTTTGACAATTCTACATCTATAACCGACTTAAAAAGTGTTAATTTCTATAAAAGATGTAACTGATATAAAAAATATTTTTTAAAATGTTTCATTTAATCATTTTCTTACTTGTTTCACAAACAAGATTTCCACATAGATTTTCAAATAATTTTGTAATGATGTATATAAAAACAGTTCTAAACTGTACTAAAAAGTTTATGTTGTTTAACTACAAAACGATTATTAACTACAAAATTTTGATCCTATCATGATTACTTAACTACTTAAAAGAAATTACATTTATTGTTTTTTATTTTCTTGTAATACTTCATTGTCTAGTGGAGATAAATCACTAAATATTTACATAATCAAAAATTTATTTGATTAATAAATTAAACTTCACATTTAAATTTAGTTTTTTTTATCAGCAAATAATTAATTGAATTAAAAGGGATCTCTTCAGGAATGTCTTAACCCGTATATAAATGCTACAGAGGCACTCCTGCACACCTAACATAAAAAAAGCCCAACCAAGTCCAACACTGGGCTCACAACTTACAACATACCCAAACGCTAAACAACTAAAAAAGTTGTTGCTCCCTATTTTACACCAAACTAAAACAGAACCAGAAATCCTACAACCTAACAAAGCAACTAAACAACCTGATTTTACCTGTCAACAACACCTTCAGGTGCACCATTTGGAGCTCCAGACATAGGTAAAACAGTCGTTGCACATGATTGAGTCTACCCTGCATCTACCAATTAGAAACCAAAAAATCTTCACCTCCAAACAACAACATCAACCAGCCTATCTTACAACTGCATAAATTGGAAAAGAGCAGTATGACAAAAGCACCAGGTATTATGACCAATCTAAACCACAAACACAACAAGTTGTCCAAGAACCATCTAACTCTAATAGCCACCACCGATCTCCCTATATTCATTCTATCATAAGGTGACTGCTTCCTTGAAGCTTAGTTCAAAGCCCATATTAAACCCCTTGAGTGATGCATTGGAAGCCAAGCTTAAAGGCATCATAGTCAAAAGTCTACATTGCCACTGATTTCCCTGCTACATCATCCTCCCCAGCAGCATCCAATAGCTATCTCCACACCCTCAACAGAAGCCCCCTTCCACATAGTTCCCAATAACAAAACGATCTAAAGAGGGGAAATACCCTTCTCCAATACACAGATTGATCCAACAACTACTTTTTTTATGCTTAGTTTGTGTTGGTTTGTTTACTTATGCAAAAGAGAACACACATAAGTATTGGAGAAACTTAACAACAGCAACACCATAACACTTCCCCTGCTGTGAAAAAACACCAGCTTGACCCCAAACACGCACAAACATCTCCCCCAATAACACCAACCAACTCCTCTAATGCTTCTTATCAGCCGTTGCTACTTAAGCATTGGTTAGGATACATAAGCCAATATGAAAAAGCATAATTATAGGATTTTACCCTATATTTCTGCCATAACCAAGATAGCAATTGGGTTGAGTGAAAGATTTCTTCAGCATCTGGAACCCCTTGTTTAAAGATAACCGCGTTTCTATGTTCCCAAATACACCTTACAATAGCCACCTACATACCTTTCCATACTGGATTCTGCTTACAAGTGAGATGCACTAAGTGAAAATTCTCAAAGTGATATTTCAGGTCATTATGTTGTGCTAAAACAATACAAATCCATCTAAAACATAGTGACCATAGTCTTTGGGCAAAAGTACAGTCGAAGAACAAATGTGTTGCCATTTCTTCCGAAGCTTGGCATAACGCACAAACTGGGGAGCTAACTCACACACCTCTTCGAATAAAATTAATTCTTGTTGGAACTCTATCTAATAGGATCCTCCAAATAGTGGTTTGTCTACCGGCCAGAGAAAGATGTCTACCTCTCCAAGTACTCAGTCTAATACTTATCTTGTTGACAACTGGTTCCCAAAATCGCTTCTTCCTTGGGTTGCCCCCTATTTCTAGCCCCAAGTATTTAAAAGGGATCTTCATAGGAAAACAATTTAGAGATTTTGCATAAATTTCAAGGTTGCTCCTGTCAACAGTAATACCTGCTAGTCTTGATTTATGAAAGTTGATCTTTAGTCGAGAGATTAATTCATAGCACCTAATTCATAGTCAACATTTAAATTTAGTTAATTGTATATTAACTCTCTCCATAAATCACAAATGTTTAAAAATATGATTGTATCTGTCTCAACACATTAATACACACTCAACTCCCTCAATTGATTTGAGCATACAAATTAAATACAAATAATGATAATATAAATTTTATTTTTATATATTACATTTGAATATGAATAAAACAAGTTATAATAACTTGTGTAATTTAATTTAGCTTCTTCCTAAACACTTGTGGAAGTCTTGCAACTTCAAATGCTTTCATTGCTCTGTTGTGAAAATGTACATTAGAACTGTAATCATTAAATTTATTATTATTAAATTATATAACATAGTAAGTATATTATTAATTATAAGCTATTAGGGACACTTATAAGTTAAAATAATATTAATAACAACTAAACAATGTATATTTATGAAAGTAAGATGCTAAATCCACATTTCCCCCTCTAATTTAAAATGTATCTATAAATAAGTTTTAATTTCTCTAATTTTATTCTTAATAATTTGAATGATAATGTGGTCAATAGTTAATGGATGTATATACATAGACATTTTTCCTATTAGTGTTGAGGCGATGCAAAATACCTTGAACACTTAAAAGGGTTTAGAATAATGTATTGAACATATTCAAATTTATTAAAAGTTAAGGAAAATATACTTACATTAACCAAATTTGTATTAGTGATACACAAACATCTTACTACCAAAAACAACATCCAAATATCTTTCCTTAAGCGGGTCGTTTATTGCTAGTGTCATGTGGTACTGGGTTGAGACCCAAATGGTCGTGCTTTTAGGTCTGTGAGGTCGGCTTATGGCCCATGTCAGCAGCTCGTGTTGTTGCTCTTCCTGTATGGGCCTTCAGTGAGCTCGAAAAAATGCCTACCAAATACAGGACGATACACAACCCCCCAGCCTTGAGTCGAGTCAACGAGGCGCAAAGGCTTAAGTCCTTTTTTGCTTTTTCGAGCGAACTTCCTTGGCGACACACATCGATGCACGTCAACGCACGTCGGCATACGTCGGCACTAGTTGACACACGTTTCCGAGCGAACTTCCTTGGCGACGTGCATCGGCATATGCCAACACACGTCGATACATGTTGACACTCGTTTTCGAGCGAACTTCCATGGCAACATACGTCGGCACACGTCAACATACTTCGTCACACGTCGATGGACATCGACACTTGTTTCCGAGCCAACTTCCTTGGTGGCACACATCAGTCAAACACTGACCAAGCTTAGTTTCTTGGGACTCTACTTCAGGTGTCAGCTCATGGCCAAGCTATGTTAAAGTTACGCTAATCGACCTTGACTTGGATTCCTTCTCCCAATCCCCTTGGCACGTATTAAAAATGTTGAGCCGACGTGGATTCGTTCTCCCAATCCCACCATGTCTTGGGTCATCAGGTCGGTCGACCTAGTTGCAAGATTGGCTAAGCAGGTTGGCCTAATTCCTACCAACCTCTCGAGACGCTACAAAACCCCCCAGCCTTGAGCCGAGCTCCCTAGGCGCAAAGGCTGATTCCCATTGTTCTGTTTGGCCATCAAATCGGTCGGTCCAATGAGCGACAAGATAAACTAAGCAACTCAGCCCAAGTCCTACCAACCCCCTGGGATGGTACGCGGATGCTTGTATTTCACCTCTACATAGGAGCATAATAGGTCGGTGGGTTTGATCTGCCATATCCCTAGCACTTTTGTGACGGTACACAACCCGCCAGCCTTGAGCCGAGCAATCGAGGTGAAAGGATTGTCAAAAACATTTGTGGCTAAGTCCGACCGATACATTTTCCTTGAAGAGTAGTATAAGTTTTTATGTGAGGAAGGTCAAGTTAAAAATCAAACCTAAACTTTGGTTGACACATGTGTGCAAGCATTTGTCGAAGTCGTTTGCGGTTAAGCTCGACCGCTTGTTGTATCTACCTTTGAAAAATATTATATTTTTAAGAAATAAATGGCCTATCCTTTGACAAGGGTGTGGGTTCGGTCGGGTAGTTTGGTTCTGAGCTGATTCTAAGTTGCTTCGAAGCTACTGTTGATCGCGGACTCCCGAATCTGATGTAGGGGCAATTAGTTTTTGTTCCAAGTTGTTTGTTGATCGCGGGCTTCTCGGGTCCGAGCGGAGACAACCAAATTTAAAACTCTAGGTTTTTTTTTATCGAACTACTCAAGTTCGAAATAATGGCAACTAGATTTAAAACTTTGGGTTGGTGTCAACCAAACTGCTCAGATTCGTTATTGTAGTGATCAGATTATGAAACTCTGGCTTGGTGTTGACCAAATTGCTCAGGCTTATTATTGTAGTGACCAGGTTTAAAATCTCTGGTTTAGTGTCGACCGAACTGCTCAGGTTCATTATTGTAGTGACCAGATTAAGAAACTCTGGTTTGTTGCCCACCGAACTGCTCATGTTCGTTATTATAGTGACCAGATTAAGAAACTTTGGCTTGGTGCCAATCGAACTGCTCAGGTTTGTTATTGTAGTGACCAGATTTAAAAGCTCTGGTTTAGTGTTGATCAAAATGCTCAGGTTCGTTATTGTAGTGACCAGATTTAAAAGCTCTGGTTTGGTGTTGACCGAACTACTCAAGTTCGTTATTGTAGTGACCAGATTAAGAAACTCTGGTTTGTTAAGATATCTGCCAAAATTTGGAAAACAAACAACTTTTATTAGGAGAAAGACAACCTAATTAAAAACCCTTGAGAAAAATTCCAAAAAACTCAAGAGAAAAGAGTGTCGAACTGCTATTACAAGAGTATATATAGATGGAAAACATTAAACAATTAACTGAAGTAAATTTTCGATTTGAAGCATTCCAAGTCCGTGGGATGATTTCACTGTCTATGGTAGGGAGGGTGGAGGCGGTGGTAATCGCGGTGTATCTCTTCGTCTGTCCTCCTTTTGGGCCACATAGGGCACGTACCTATTATCTAACTGCTTGACAGTTGTCTCGGTCAATCTCGGTTGAGCTTCTCGAATCCGCTCCTTGTATCTCCCTTCGTTTTGCTACTCATTCGACTTCTTTTGTCGGATGGCCTCTTCGGTTATTGTGTGAATTGAGACTCGTTTCTTGACTTCCGTCATTGACATCGGTCTCTCTCTGAGTAGGGAGTCGCTGAAAGGATTCGCCCGCAAACCTTTTACGAACGCGTCCACCACCATATCGTCCTAAGGGTTCTGGAAGCATACTGATACTTTGTAAAAACGGTTTAGCTACTTCTTGAGCGACTCACCCTCCTTCTGCTTGATGTAAAAAAGGTTGGAAATCCTCGGTGGTCTAACGATGTTGGCCGTGAATTGCTCCTCGAACAACTGGGAAAACTCCTAGAATGAGTTTATCGCTCCGTCCAGGACTCTACTAAACCATCTCAAGGCCATTCCAGTAAAAGTTGCTAGCAACATTTTGCACCTAATCGCGTTCGAGCCCCTTGAAATCAGCATCTGGGCTTGGAAAACCTTGAGGTGGGTTTCCGGATCTTCAATCCCCGAGAAGGGGGCATTTTGGGCATTACAGTGGGCTGCGGGATGGGCTCATCCATGATGGCCTAGTTGAATGGTCAGGGATCCGCCCTTCTCCTTCTTCCGGCTGAACCGTCAGACACCTGTCTTGGTTGTTCTTGAAATGTCCTCCTTAGATCTTCATTGACTTTTTGTAAGTCTTTGTTCCTTCTGGGGGCTTCCTCCATCATTTGCCTCAAGGTCTCGGCGTCATCCCTTAGCCTCTACTGCTCAGCCAGGAATTCGTCCCTTAGCCTTTGATGCTCAGTCAGAGATTCCGCACAGAGGTGTTCTTGCTCTTCCAGGAACTTTTGAGCTTGCCTTCTTGACTCTTCATTTTTGCGCTGCAAAATTTGCATGGCTTCTACTACTTGTTGTAGAGTGACCGCTTCTCCGCCCTCTGGCATCGGTGTTTGTCTGGTCCTCGTGATCTTGGTTTTTGGTTCTTGCTCTGTAATGAAGTTGGTTGTGGGAACAGTTTTACCCAACCCCACGGTGGGGCCAAATGTTTTCGCCGGCTCGAAGTCGGTCGGAGTACGAATGAGCTCTTCTCGGTTTCCCTTCTGCTACTCGGTCGACAAACTGGATGAGGCGTTAGTAATTGTCTCCGGGCTGTAGCAAGCCGATCTTCTAGGGACGAGGGGGCTCCATCTGTGATTACACTCCGAGGGTCAAGTCAGTGAGAACACAAAATATAGTGTATATAGTGAAATATACTGCAAAGATGCAAGTTGAGTTACTCCCTATGAGTAGTTGTATATTTATAAGCCTTCATGGGATTGGATCTTTTACTCTGGTTCTTCCAAGCGTTAATGTGTCATATTACGGTAACTTTCCATAAAATTTGAATATCATGTATATAAATCGGAGCATGTAAACAACATAATCAGGGATATTGAAGGTAATATTTATTACGTTATCGGGGACATGGTATCAATATTTATTACGTTATCGGGGACATGTGTGAGCAGGAAAAAACGTTAAGCTTTCCTTAAGCGGTTCGTTTATTGCTAGTGTCATGTGGTACTGGGCTGAGGCCCAAATGGCTTTGCTTTTAGGTCTGTGAGGTCAGTTTATGGCCCATGTCAGCAGCTCGTGTTGTTGCTCTTCCCGTATGGGTCTTCAGTGAGCTCGGCAAAATGCCTACTAGATACAGGACAGTACACAACCCCCAGCCTTGAGTGGAGTCAACGAGGCACAAAGGCTTAAGCGCTTTCTTGCTTTTCTGAGCGAAGTTCCTTGGCGACACACGTCGGTGCACGTCGGCACACGTTGACACTTGTTTCCGAGTGAACTTCCTTGGTAACATACGTCGGCACACGTCGATACACATTGACACTTGTTTTCGAGCAAACTTCCTTGGTGGCACACATTAGTCAAACACTAACCAAGCTTAGTTTTTTGGGACTCTGCTTCAGGTGTCAGCTCATGGCCAAGCTATGTGAAAGTTACGTTGATTGGACTTGACGTGGATTCCTTCTCCCAATCCCCTTGGCGTGTATTAACAAATTTGAGCTTGACCCACCATGTCATGGGTCATCAAGTCGGTCGACCTAATTGCAAGATTGGCTAAGCAGGTTGGCCTAATTCCTACCAACCTCCCGGGACGCTACAAAAACCTTTTATGATAGTGATGGGGGCACCTGTAATGATTCAAGACAACCAGTGACTGGTTTTAGTGTGTATATTGGGAATTCCCTCATATCTTGGCAATCAAAGAAGTAATGAACAATATTAAAGAGTTCCCACGAAGCTGAATACAGGGCAACGACACTGTTACATGTGAACTTCAATGACTAACTTATCTTCTTCAAGATTTCAAAGTTTCTTTTGAGCAACAATCTCTTTTATTCTCCGAAAATGACTCAACAAGATACATTGCAACAAATCCAGTGTTTCGAACAAAACACATTGAAATAAATTGTCACATTGTTAGGGAATAATTGAAGAAGGGTCTCATACATTTTTGCTTCTCATTTATACCACAGAGCAATTGCCTGACATTTATATTAAAGCCTTAAGTCCTTAATCTTTCAAAAGTATTTGTTCCAAGTTGGGTCATCAATATTTGTTTCCCAACTTGCGAGGGCTAACAAAGGATACGTATACAAGACTTCTAGAAGGAAGTTAAAATTAATTTTATCTTTTCTAACTCTCAGTTGTTTCTCTTTGTATATATGTCTAGCATGTTTTCTTTTCTTATTCTAACATTTATTGACTCTTTATTTTACATTTTGTCTCTTTAACTAGACCTAAAATGAGTGTACTACTTTTATATATTTAAGACTTTTTGCTTTGATTTAAGTAAGAAAAAGAGAATAGAAGAAATATTATTTCTCATATCATTTGTCTTCCTTTTTCTCTTTTTTTCATCTCAGTTGTTTCTATAATATGACATCATAACCATTTTAAGCATATTCTAACGAGAGTTTGTTGTGCTTATGAGGTCACTATTGGATCACCCATAGTATATAGTCTTATGCACGAGTTGACCGTCTCGACACGAGGGAGATGTGTTAAAGATTCCACACTGACTTAATAAAAACATTTCATATTGTAAGTGCAAACCTCATCTTAAATTCAATTTTATAAGATTAAGTTACGCTTAAGTTGATTTCTAGAATGAATATACTTGAATTTAGAGCATCATGTAATCGATAGTTCTTATTTGAATTGCTTAGTATTTTATCAACCGCCACATTCCACTCTAAACTTAATGAGCTTTATTAATATTTTTCAGCAATGATAAACATTGAATACAAAATTTGTGTTTATAATGCTGATGGACTGGAGTCAAATAAGAGATATGTGAATGAAGTGATTTAAAATTGCGCGGTAACCCGAGATTGAGGGAGAAGAAAAACACATGGAACCACGGAAACAAGAATCTACGTAAATACGAAACAACACAATCTAATTGTCTCTTTTCCTAAAAAACCATGCAACAGAGAGATAGTAGGGCTCATGATGGATGATTTTCTAATGGCCAACATTTTTCTCTCTCTCTCATCCATCTCAATGCGTTGCATCGAGCTGGCAATTCTTCGCAGAACTTGCGCAGTTCGACGAATCCAGGTTCACCTTTCAATGTTGCACCATAGCACAATCCATGTTCTTGTTTCCTCTTCGTATTCTCAAAACCTAAGTTTGGTTTTCCAGAACCTGTTTCGATTTCGTTCACTTCACCTCCGTTTTCCTGAGAAGAAGGGAAGAGAAGGGGTTTCAATTTTCTTGCCATTCTGAAAATACACACACATATTGTATATAGATAGATAGATAGATAGATATTAAGATGAGTACAAAACAAACCGAAATGGACGATGCTTCTTCTTCTCCCTCACCTAAGCAAGATAAAAACAAAAAAAAACATCTTCAAGACAAGGATTCTGCTCCATCACCAAAGTCTTCTGATTCTCCGGATTCAGAGTCTCCAGATTCAGAATCTCCGGATTCAGAGTCTCCAGATTCTCCAGATTCTCCAGATTCCCCAGATTCAGAATCTCCGGATTCAGATTCCCCGGATTCAGATTCTCCAGAGAGTCCTCCGTCTGACTCACCACCGTCACCGCCCCCTCCTTCAAAACCTCCATCCACCTCGCCATCGCCGTCGCCGACATCTAAAAGTCCATCATCATCACGGCCATCATCTAAAAATTTAAGTCCATCACCGTCATCTAAATATTCAAGTCCATCACCACCATCACCACCATCTAAAGATTCAAGTGCACCACCGCCACTTCCACTGTTACAATCGCCTCCACCACCCTCGCCATTGCCATCTTCACTACCATCACCTTCGCCCGCACCTTCCCCGCCCCCACCTTCCCCGCCCCTACCTTCCCCGCCCCTACCTTCCCCGCCACGACCTTCGCCCTCATATTCCCCGCCACCACCTTCATCCCCACGTTCCCCGCCACCCCCTTCGCCACCCCCTTCCCCGCCACCACCTTTTTCGATGCTGTCATATATACTGCCATCGCGAAATGATAATTCCTCCCCATCACCACGTAAAAATTCGCCACCACCATCACCACAGTTCCATGCTCCACCTCCCCTTGATAACCCTTCTACGAATAGTTTGCGTGATGCAGTCTCCAATGACTCAACAACGGGAAGCTCTTGGAACTCACAAGCAACAGGATCAAGCCCCCAGGTCAAGCGTGGCGTTATTTCCCAAGAAAACTCAACGGTTTCTCCTCCCGCGCCCGGTGATAATTCAGAAAAACATGCTGCCTATGCAGTCGCCGGACTTTTAGCTTTTGCCTTCGTTGCTGTAGCAGTAGCTGTAGCCTTTGCTTTGGTGTTTAAGAGGAAGAAACCAAGAGATGATGCTAATGGTGCACCCTACATGCCACCCCTTGATATTCAAGTCAAATCAGGTAAAATATTTGTAGTCGGGATAAAAATGATTCAATTTAACAGGTGTTGTTGCTGCCGTTCTTTGTAAGAGTTGTCATGTTTTATCTTAACTAATGTTGAATTTGATTAATGAAGATAAAATGCAGATTTTTTTTCTAATATAACAACACCAATGAGTAGGGAGAGATTGTTTTGAGAGAGAGAGAGATTCCACTTGCATGTCCTTTACTAAGACTTTGCATACCAATCAGCATTCCTCTTTACTTATTCATGGCGTTCCTACATTTGATGCTGATTGTTTTGGCCATCAGGTGCTAATGGGCATTACTATGAACAGCAGCCTTCCCTTGTAAACACCATTGGAAATGGGAATGCGAACGTGAAGCATTTTGGATCTCCTTTAAACTCACCCCAGCTCAAAAGTGCTCCGATAATTTTTACCTATGAAATGGTTATGGAAATAACAAACGCATTTTCTAGTCAAAATGTTATAGGGGAAGGAGGATTTGGGTGTGTTTACAAAGGTTTGCTGCCAGATGGAACAGGAGTTGCAGTAAAACAGCTTAGGGCTGGCGGTGGGCAGGGAGAAAGGGAATTCAAGGCTGAAGTGGAGATCATTAGCCGAGTACATCATCGATATTTGGTGTCATTAGTTGGTTATTGCGTATCCGAACAGCAAAGAATCCTTATCTATGAGTATGTTCCTAATGGAACACTCCATCATCACTTGCATGGTAACGTGAGTTTCCCTAGATTTTTCATTGAAAAATATAATGATGGAGTTCATGTTTTCTCTGTGTTTCATTTGGTTCTCATTATGTGTATTATTAAAGGAAGGGGAATGCCAGTGTTGGATTGGTTCAAAAGGCTAAAGATTGCAATAGGCGCTGCAAAGGGCCTGGCATATCTTCATGAGGACTGTAAGTATATCTGCACTTATCTTCATGTTACAAGTACTTATATATAGAGAAGTTTATGTAAATAGCAACTATATATTCTTCCAGCTTTGTTTAATTTAAGGGGGACCCTAATGGTTTAAGTGGGCTCAGCTAAACTGATTAAATGAAGTGTGTAGGTTTTCAAGTGATGTGTAGAAAGTAGTGTGAGCAATGGCATGATACACAGTTGAATATATCTGATATCATTGTCATCTGAGTCATAATTTTCTGTTATCTGAAGACATTTCTAGCAACCCCTTTTTCATGTCATTCTCGGCTACCAATTTATTATTGTTCTTAATTATGTTGTTATCCTCTCATCCCTAAACCTTGCCTGTGATGTATAATGAAAGTTACCAGAAGATAAGGGATGCACGATGTAGAAATTTTATCTGAAGCAGAGAACTGGCCTAAATTACAAGTTACCATACAAAAGTACTTTAAAATCATGCTAACGTTATCAAGATCATTTCATGCTTCAAAAAAATCTGTCTTACTTCTGAGTAACTATATCTATTCATGCTTTATTATTTTAAGGAGACTATAATATTGACTATGCTTTGCCTTTTTTAACATAATCTCCAAGCACCAGTGTGGTGAAAAATAGAAGCAGGGCTAAATTTTAGGTGGGAAGTTTAAAACTATACAAATTCTAACAGATACAAAGTAGAATTTTAGAGGAGGAAGCATATTTAACCTTTTTGTGTGCATAACAAGGGAATTAACTGCCTTCAATCCACTAATGGGCCTCTTTTATTTCATACTTTGTCAATATCAATTTTTCATTTCTATGAATAACTAAAGTATTTTATCTATCTCTAGGCAGCCAAAAGATAATTCACCGAGATATTAAATCAGCAAACATACTCTTGGATGATGCTTTTGAGGCAAAGGTATGCATACATTTTGTTGGCATGAGCTATTATGAAATTAACTTGTTAATCGTGACACATTAATTCTCTCTAAGTGCAAAGTTGGGACGCTAATTCCCTTGTTCTGATATAGGTTGCAGACTTTGGGCTTGCTAGGCTATCTGATGCTGCCAATACCCATGTATCAACTAGGGTTATGGGGACCTTTGGGTGTGTTTCCTATTCCTTAACATAAACAAATGATACTAATGTATGTATATAATCATGGGGGATTGAGATGAGACTTGCCGTCAAATGAAATACATTTCTATTATGAAGAGACAAAATTTGCTTGAAAAATACCTTGCCCTAAATATTTCATCAAAATTTGGGTTTTGGTCCTTCACCTCGTGGAAAAAATCCTCCTCAGTTGATTTTGTTGGTTAGTGATTACAACTTCACCATTCATTGGTGTTACTCTAGAGAAAAGGTTGATTTCTAGTTAAATGTAACTGATTTGGAAAGTTTTGAAAACATTTTATTCACAACCGGTTGAATTTAGTGAAAGGGATTAGTACCAACCAAGATTTGAATATCCATGGAATAGATGCTTATATTTAGTGTCCAAATGTACTTTGTTTATTTGTATCCGAAGAGTGATACTTGTAAGAAAAATAAAATAAAATAAAAACATGGTTTTGAAATTTGAAGGTTTTGTTCTACTAGGAAATGCCTTATCTGGAATCCACCCAATTCAATGATAACACCAACTCGTTTCTGGCTTGAATTTGCAGGTACATGGCTCCAGAATATGCAACAAGTGGAAAATTAACGGACAGATCAGATGTTTACTCATTTGGGGTTGTCCTTCTTGAGCTTGTTACGGGAAGGAAACCCGTTGATCAAACTCAGCCAATTGGAGATGAGAGTTTGGTTGAGTGGGTAAGAAGATACCTTCTACTTATTTTTTAAATGTAATCTTGCACTTTTTTTTTCATAAAATGTTTATATATAGATCCCACTCTCTTCCCTATCTCTGGTTTCTCTTGTACAGTGAGTGTAAAACCTGAAACTGAGTTGAAGAGTGGTTGTATTCAAAAAAGGGAAACTGATGTCAATAATACTGGCAGCCATGGATGTAGATTAGAGTGCATTGCTCTAACTGAACCATGTGAAACTTCTGGTGTTGTTTCTCTCTCGTTTCTGTTTTTGTGTGTTCTTGCTGAGAGACTGTTATCTCAAATTCCGGAAGATTAAAGTTTTGTATAGAATTTCTGTTTCTGGAGTTACAAAAAAGCATTTTATTCTTTTTATTATGAAAAAACGTACTTTTATTAATTTCTTGAAAAAAAAACTTAGAAAAAAACAATATTTCCACAAAATTAATTGTTCTAAAACATATATGAGCCAATACAAATAGGTGTAACCCCTATAGAGCATGAAACACTCATTTCTCTTGTTCCTTCCCTTACTTATGAAGAGTACTAGAGACCGTATTATAAAAAAGCAGTCATATGTTTAGGAATGAATTTACTAATTATAACAGTCCACACTATGTGTTTTGTCACAATTTACTGATGACTCTGGTTATTCTATTTCTTATGAGATTGTCCTCTGTCTACAGGCTCGTCCACTTCTCATTCGTGCAATGGAGACACGTAATTTTAGTGAACTGGTAGATCCAAGACTCGAAAACCAGTTTGTGGAGAGTGAAATGTCCAGAATGGTTGAGGCAGCTGCAGCTTGTGTTCGCCACTCAGCTCCTAAACGGCCTCGTATGGTTCAGGTGATAACAATAGGAAACAGCTATGTTGTGCCTCCCTCTACTGTTTAAGTTTGTGCTTGTTTTCATTTAACATGTCCATCTTTCTAACAATTCTATCTCACCTCGTTTAAGCCATGTACTATTAGATTCTACACCTAAGGTTATGACAGTTGTAATGCATGAAACGTTAATGTGATGTTGAGTTTTTGAACATTTGATACATCGACCATATTTACTAATGTTTATCATGGTGGTTGTTAGGTGGTAAGAGCCTTGGATACTGTTGATGAAAGTTCTGATCTATCTAACGGGGTGAAATATGGTCAGAGCACAAATTATGATTCTGGCCAGTATGATAAAGAAATAATGCTATTCAAAAGGTTGGCAAATGGCACCTTTGTTGATTCTGATTTTGATAGTAGAGAATACAGTCTTTCCAGACAGACCTCGAGAGGATCCCAACAAGAATTGATTCGGTATAGTTCTAGTGGCGAGTCAGAACCTAGAACATAGGAACAGTACTGAATGAAAACAGTGATCGAGGGAAAGTACACATAGCAGTCCACTGATGAATAATGAGCATGGACATAATGGAGTTAGAGGCTGCTTTTAACTCAATTAGTTTCCCAATTCTCCTAAGGGACCATGACATTGCATGATCATCATACCACAAGTAGTGAATGTTTCTGGTTTTACATGAATTTGAACTGTGGCCTGTATCCATTCCTGTAAGGAGCTTCACTAAACCCTTTTCTCTCTCTAATTTTTGTTCTATTTTGTTTCCCCCTTTTTTAATATGGGGGGATGTTGGCAGCTTGTAAAAGGATAAGTTTAATAATAACTATCAGTAGATGTTTCTTATTCATGTTGGTTTCTTCCTGCACATTTGTGCTAAGATAGTATTTAAAAACAACTAGTCAAAATTTACAGTATTTGGAAATTGAAAATATTTCTGCAAGCATATGAGCTACCACTATCTTGAAAATATGACTCGTTACTACATACATAATATACCTTTGAGGGATAATCATAGTCAAGAATTTGTAAATTGCTATTGCCGTTGCCAACAAAATTTGGAAATACAATTTATGCTTCCAGTGCAACTTCACGTTATTTATTTACAGACAATAATAACTAAGTCCTTAGTTAACAAGTGAACTTTCAACCTGTGCTCTGAATTAATGGCTTTGCTGATATTTGTCATTCAAGTGCTTTATTTCTCAACCGATAAATAAAATTTCCATGTACCAGGTGTGCAAACTTAGAGAGGGTGCTCTTTCTTTCTTGAACTCATTCATATCCCCACCATTTTGCTGAGCTTGTTACCTACTTTGTCTATCATCACTTGTCTTCTGTATTAAATACTCTTTCAGTTTAGTTGGGTGAATATCCTTATTGGTTGCCTGTAGAACAAAATTTAATCTCATCATTGCATTATAAAGGGTATCCTATGAACTAATGTAGTGAAGGGGAACTATGAGAGACTGCAATTAAGGTGGTGAGATAGAAGGATGAATGCTTTCAGATAATAATAGTTCTATAGTTCTAATCGACCTAATTTTTCAAAATGACGCAGGTTACATTTTTTCCCATGAATTAAATCTTTTCTACTCTTTAGTCCCTCCCATATTTGTCTCATTCCTCTTTGAAATTAAGATAGTAGTTGTAGATCCATGTCTAATTTATAAACCCAAACTGTAATGTGATAAGTGTTTGGAGTGGAACTGGGAGTCCTGAACCAAATTACCAAAAACATTAGCTTATGGGGATCCATATATTAAGCAAAGTAATGGGCTTTTCTATGAATTCTTATATTCTTACCTTAACCGTCAGAATGTTCAGGACTTTAGCATCAAATGTCATTATATTGGCACTAGCCACCTGCAGTCCAATTGAATGTATAGCTTCCATCAACTTTGAGAATCTACCTTGCTTCTGCTCACAGTATAACTTAACTAAGAAATCTTTCTTGCTAATGTGGTGCACTTCTACTTGAACCTTCTAACAGGTTAGCAAATTATATCAAGTCACTGACAGGACGTATAGAAATTTAGTTTTATCTAAGATTAGGAGAAAACAGTAAGTTATGGAAAGTCTTTCTACCTCCATCGGCATCTTTTTAGTGCAGTCAGAAGAACTTTGATTAAGAGTGCTACTTCTGGTTCCTTCTTGTTCATTCACAGCTGCTTTCTTCGGTTGTGGTGTGTTCTTCTCACGGTCCTGTACTTCCAAAGCCCTGACCTCATCTTTGAGTTCTTTCATTTGAGTTTGTAATTCCTTTATATAGTCAACTGCGTCTGCAAGAATTGCAGCTCTGTCCATCTGCCAAAATTTGATGGGTCAGATACTAGTCAAAATTGAGGATGACAACCATTAGAAATATTCCTTTTTAAGTTATGCAGGTTTATCTACCTTGGTTATCTTTGGGACTAGAGACCGCAGAGTAAAAAGCCCATTTTTAATCTTTTTCCTCCTATTCCTCTCTGTGACAAGATTTTTGGCTTGGTACCCTTCCTTCTGAGGCTCCTTGACCAGTTTTGATTTATCTTCTTCCCCATCGCTGCAATGAGAACTCAAACCTCTCTGCTGTTTCCCTGAAGTTTTATTGTACTTGGACATTTTAGTTTTGGGGATGGGAGACATTTTAGCTGATTGTTTAAGATGCTCATCTGGAATCAAACCAACAAATTTTGAATCAAATGATGGTTCTTCAATTGAAGGATTAGACCCACTGGGGGGTCCTTCAATGCTAGGATGGGAGGTGCACTGTTTTGTTGCAGGCTGATGGATACTAGGAGTTAAAGTTGCTGACATGTGTGGTAGCCACCTATGTGAGTACTGTTCCGTTAATGGCAGATGTTCAATGATGTTGAGACAGGTGTAGCTCTGTGCAGATATGGCTTCTTGCTTTAAAGAGACACAGCCATGTGCTGTTATGAGTTCTATGATATTCATATCCATTGGAATCTGACAAAGATGGATACTTTATTAACACAAGAGTTTTCAATCTGAGGTGTTGTCAACAAGTATCAAAATTTATATTCTACCAGCTTTTCAGTGAAGAGCTCAATAAGACCACCAACAATAGGGATCAAAACTTGGGTTCCAATTGAATCCTGTCAAAAACAGTGAGATTTTTAGTTTATGATCTTATTATTTATGGTGAGCAAACCATTAACTGTCTCGGTTAAAATGTCATATATCTGCAAATATCCATGACAAATTGACAACCAATGGCCAATTTATCTGCTAGTATCCTTGACACATTTTATGTAGTTACTTTGAGAAGAAGGTGATTGTTTCGGCATAAAATTTTATCAGGGTTGTGATATATTTTAAGGGAAGAACAAAATTTGCAATAGCCATCATAAAAGATAAGAGATACTACTGTTGTTGTGGCTTTACAAGGACTTCACAAATGTAAAACCGTATCTACTGTCTAATGGGAAGTTTCAAGCTATAATGAAAGTGACCAAGTTAAGAAAAAACATAAGATCATAAACTTTTAACAGGTAGAAAATAATGAATACCTTGGTAAGCCATCTTGATTGTTGTGATATGGCAACCTCTCCATGCACACTGCGGCAGATAATTATGATTAGTGTTTCCTTACCTTGGCCAAAATTTATAAACAGAAAACTGCAATTACCATAGATTCATACTCTTATATACATGTGTAGTGTACATAGTGTGTGTATAATTACAACAGACGCACACAAAAACATAGAGAGATGATCACAAGTTATAACAGTCAGAATGAGTGAGAGAGAGACCCAGAATAGAGAGACAATGCAAAAGGAAGCTGAGCAAGAGCCTCACAAGCCTTTGTTCTAACATGATGCTGAAGATACTTATCCCTGCAAATGGGAGCTAAGTGACATACTTCACCCTTTTCCTCTTTGGACATAACACCAAGGTTCACGCTGCAACTTCCTCTGCAACAGCAACCTATCCACTCAATAAACCTGCACAGGGATCAAAATGCATAAAACATCTGATTCCCACATGGATGAAAAATATAATGAGAGCAAAAATGGCATCTTTAAAAGTACCTGGTTGGATCATCCCCATATTTCCAAACAACTACATAATCCCAAATATTGGTCTCAACAAGGGGTCTAAGCCACTCTACTACACCCAAACCACTCATTTTCACCTAAGAATGCAACTTTTCTTGAGACTTATGTTTTTGTTACATGGACCATTTGGTGTCACCTTTATAACAATCTCCCAAATTGAAGCACATGGTACCAGACAATTTCTTATCAATTGCAGAGTGGCGTATCATTGTTATCAGTAGCATATCTCTGACAGTGGGAATCTTGTACCTGCCAGTGAACAAGAGCAGAAGCAGTTTTTGACTAACTAACCGTGGCTAGTAATACAATATAACCATTTTCAACAAGTTGCATTGAAAGCAACCCATAACCGAACAATCATTAGATTCCTTTTATTAACATTTACTATTTTACTTTCTTATATCTCTGTGTGTTGGATACATTTTCATGGGGTCTCCATACATTGTAAAATTCAAAATTCAAAAACAAAGAACAATGAAAGAAAGTTAAAATCCAATGCCAATCATAATTACAAATTTTGGGTGTAAGAGCAAAGTTATTTTTAGGAATTCAGGCACCAAACTACCACCATGCCAGGGAATAAATTTTATCCAACTTAAGCACCAAAAGTGATTATTGCACAATATCTATTAAATAAAGTTATCTATAACTAATAATAAAAGATGATTTTTTTTACCACTTTTTAGTCTACACATACTATATTATGGATCTTATCTTTATTGATACAATACAACTCATTTAAGTGATTTTTATTATTGTTAAAAAATATATCCATCATAAATAATTTATTATTATAAAATTTAATAAAAAATATTTATTTTTATAATTTTTATATAAATTCAATTAATTATTTTTTATTTTAATAACTATCATAATATTTAATTTAATAATTATATTTTTTATTATCATAAAAGAAAAGTTTGATACACATGCATAAGCATATTTTTTTTTTCATTACGATAATAACCAGCTGGATTATGATAATATTGTTTAATCACACTTGAAAAAAAAAATAGAAGCTAAAATTATAAATTATAATTGGCATAGTGTGAAAATTATGGCTTATTTAAATTTTGTACAATAATTATTTTTCAATTCTAAAATAAAGGTTTTTTTAGGTTGTTTACAAATAAAGATTTTTTCATCTATTTTAATTGTTTTGGATAAAAAATTTACTTTTTGAATATAATTTAAATTTTCTGAAAGTATTGATATTTATGTTTTTTTAAACTTATGACAGCTTGCAAAATATAAATAGTTATATATATGTTAGGAATTTGTATTCTTTAACTATATAGTCCCTTTATACTAACTAAATATATATAAAAAAAATAGAATATAAAATTTTTATAGGAATGACAAAGCAAACCAGTTCATGTGGACCGGTCCACGGTCCGCTGAGAAAATGCGGGACAGACGGTCTATTCCAATTCGCTGGTTCGCTTAGGTATGTTCTGCATAACCCGCAATCTGTGCAGGTCAAGTGCGGGAGCGAGGCAGGCTGACCCGCATGATTCACATAATTTAAAAATTTATATTTTTTTTCTGCACTCCTATATTTTCTTCATGCAGTCTCATATTTTACATTCTAGAATTTTTACTCATATTTTATTACACATGTATTGTGAGAATAATATTTTAAGACCATTTATCAAATGCATCTAAATAAAAAATTTATTTATTTAAAATTTATTTTTTACTTATTTTTTAAAAAAATATTTCTTATGCGGGTTAATTCTTATGCGGGTTAATTCTTATGCGGAACAGGCTAATGAAATTAGATCAGATATTATATGTTAGGTGGGTTTATGAGGATTATATGCCGAGTCCAAGTATTCTTTTAGTTGTGGGTTATATAATTAACTTTAGTTAAGTAGATTGTTTATTATGTAATTTATTAATAATGAAATTATTTTATTTAAATTTTAAGTTTAATAAAAGATAAAATTATATAGTTAAAAATTACATCAAAATAATTATAAAAATTGCATGCATTTATGTAAGTGTATTAGAAATATTATATTATTTAATATCTTTTGATTAAATTATTATTAAATTAAAGCTTTTAAGACAACTAACAAATAACTACTTCTAAGATGAGTGCACTCATGTAACTATTAAATAGAGACTATATTCACTCTTGAACAAATTTGAGATGAAAACATGTTCACTGTAATTTTTATTCTAAGTTTATCTCTTTATTTTTGTATACAGGTAATAGTTTAACTTTTTCATTCATTGTATAGAAAAAAAATTATTCAAACTGTTTTTTTTATTATCACTATTAGTCTCACTTTATATACGTACTCAACTTCTTTTTCTTGTAATAGGTTTGAAAATCATACATTAATAATATTCTTAACGTATATTTAAAAATTACATATCGGAAGTCTATATTTCATTAATGGTTTTGAGAATTAAAATTTTCAAGCTTTTCCTTTTGAAATCAATTTTTTGTACCGAAGGCATTGAGATCTACATCTAACACTACTAGTCATTATTACTATTTTGAATATGCAAATTAATGGTTTTTATTTGAAACTATAATCTTAAACATTTTGCATCAATAGGAAAAAATTGAATAGAAGCAACTACTAAGGCAAACATAACACATACTATCTCATTTACCACTTTTTTTTAAGTATTTGTTGATATCTAATTTGGTTATAAATTATTAATTTTTCTACTATTTTAAAAGTTGAATAAGAGAATTTATTTTTCAAATTTAAATTAATATTTTCATATTATTCACAACATTATGATTTCTATGATTGGGTATAAACTTTTGAGTATTTATGGTATCTTTGACCTAGGTTTTTCCAATTATGGCTTTCTTTCATGGAAATCATTGCATGAATGTTTATAATTGAGGGGGAAAAAATCATTCACATATTCAGTGAGAAGAAATTAGGAAGTTGACTAAGTATGTTGCAATTTTAGTTAGGTTGTCATTATAATATGGAGGAGTATAATATGGAGGAGTAAGTCAAAGCTTTTCAATCAAAATGTTGCAATTTAGAATCAATATTACCGATTCGGATAAAAATTATTTTACACTAAAGTTGTGTCATTCATGAACAACTTCAGTTTAGGATATTTTATGATCATTCACTACATTTGAGGTATTGTTCATTTTGGAGGTCGGTGCTCCGTCATGATTTTATCCTTAAAAGACGTCTCGGTAGGTTGAGGGAGGAGGGAGTATATAAACTACCCTTGGTCTCGACTCCTGAGCGATGTGGGACTATATTGGCATACGGGAACAAACCCTCAGTCGAGGTCTAAGGAAAGTGGATTCCGCCTAGCTGAGGGGCTAAGGAGCCTCTTCGGCCCCACGGTGGGTGTCATTGTTCCGACCTCAAGTTCGTTGGGCAGCATCGCTAGGGTCAATCACCGCATCCGAGGTATTGTTCGCTTTGGAGGATGGTGCTCCGTCACGGTTTTGTCCTTAAAAGACGCCTCGATGGGTTGAGAGAGGAGGGAGTATATAAACTGCCCTTGACCTCGACTCTTGAGCGATGTAGGACTATATTGGCATACGAGAACAAAAGACAACTTAATTACACAAATAATATATTTCAAAAAACCTAACCGCTTCGTGTCATCAAATCATTCAACCATAAACTCTATAAAAAATCCAAATCTTTATTCCTTTTTTTTAAAATAAAAAAAAGCTCAACCTATTTTTTTTTAAATACATAAACAAATTAACCCAAATTGAAGTTGTGCATGACACAACTTCAGTGTAAACAATACAACCGAAGTCGTGCATGGGTAACACAACTTCAAATGTATTATTTTACAATGAAATTTTGTCACGTTAGCATGACTTTAAATAAAAGATTAAGCAAAGTCGTGTAGTTGTAATACAATTTCTATACAACCTTAAAAACAATTGTGGACCATGAGCACAACTTCATCTTTGACCTCGCCCAACACAGAAATCCTTTGGCACCTCCACGACTTATTCTTTCAAATTGTTTCCCTCCCACACGACTTGACCAAATCAGTAATAACTTATTTTTGACCAAATCGATATTTTGATTCTAAATTGCACCACTTTGAAAAGTCATAAATCAACCTCTCTAAAAAAATGTGCTTGATAGGAAAATAAAAATAAAAGGATGCTAGAAAATAAAAACAAAAAGGGATACTAAATAAGGAAATAAAAGTAAAAATAGTGTCATAGAAGAAAATCTCTAAAAATTACATCATGGTCAATAGTTTTTGATTCCATGAATTTGTGTTGTGTGTTTAATTCTTGTTATTTTTTAGAAGAAAAAATTTACACTTATATAATTAATCATCTTAAATTAAATTTAGTGGTAAGGTTCTTAGAGTTTTTGTTCATCCATAAAAAATTAAACAAAAGTTAATAATCATTACTATTTCAAGTTAATCCTACTAATCTTAAATGGTATTAGACACAACTTTTAATCATTTCCTTTTGAAATCAATATTTTTGGTTTTCCAAAGGCGTTGAGACCTGCATACAATACCTCTAATCATTTTCAGTATTAGTCAAAGATGCAAATTAGTGATTTTTATTTTAAAGTATAATGTTACACTTTTTACATCAAAAGGAAGAAATCATGTAAAACGCTTGAACAGAAGTGACCATAAAGACAAATGGAACACATTACACACACTCTTTTTTTTTCACTTTTTCAATACGTTAATCCTTTTAATTAAAAACGTATTATTTTTTAGCAAAGATTATTCTTTTAATTAACAAAGATTTATCAATTTAATTAATAAAAAAGTGACCATAAAAGTAAACAAACATTACACACACACTCTTTTATATTTTCACATTACTTTACAACGTTTACACTTTAACATGGTATAAACTTTTTAGTATTTATTGTATATCCAACCTAGGTTATTCCAATTATGCATCTCTTTCATTTTAAACTAATGCGTAAAACTTTATATTTAAGAAACAAATTTCATTCGAATTCTTTGTGAGTAGCAACAAGACTTTCCTCTTTTGGTTAGGTTGTTATTGTAATGTATAGGTTAATTGCATGGCATAACTTCAGCAAAATGTGAGTAAAGAAGGAAAGTAATTTACAACTGCTCAAATAAAATATTATATTATAATAAAATAATAATTTGTTTAACTGTCAAATGGATAATCATATTGGAATAATAAAGGAATATAATTGGTATTAAGATATCGTTACTCTTACAAAATATTACAATCTATTTGTTATATAAACAAAATAAACGATGAAAAGTTATTACCCAACTACATTTACAATGGCTTCCCTCACATTTGCTCTCAGAAACATCTCCCTAAAACCCATAAACAAATTGCAGTTCTTATTTAAATGCTAAAAATAACCTCTTGTTACATCACTTATATAAATAAATCTCCTTTCCTTTTTCATTTTATAACTTCCATTATTAACTTCATCTCATTTCGCATTCATAAGCTCAAACTAAAGCAAAAAACATGGAAAATAGAACCTCAAGGTTCAAGACATCAATAATGCAGGTTCTATCTGTTCTCCGATTGTCTCATTCATTACCAAAATCCAACGACTTTGTTCCCATTCCGCCAATACTCGATCCATATTCAACCAGTGAAAATCAAATCCATTTCGAGAATGAAGAAAGTTTCGAAGAAGAAGAGTTCAGTTTTGCTCCCTTTGATGACCAAATAGCACTTCCATTTTCGGATGAGATCTTTGAAAATGGAATGATTCGAACAGCATCCACTAATTTCGAACAGTGCATTGCTTCACCCATCGTCCATGACAACAACACGTTCTCTCTTCAACCACCGTTGAGGAGGCTTTTTGTTGTTCAACAACTTGACAAATCTTGCACTCAATCAAAGGACATGTTGAAAGGATCATGCAGTGACGTTTCGCAGAATCACGTAGTGGTTGAAATCGAGGCTTCGAACAAGAAATGCAAGAAAAGCAAATCCACAGGTTTCTCGAAGACGTGGAGATTACGAGAAAGCTTTAGGCTTCGAAGCAATAGTGATGGCAAAGACACGTTTGTTCACTTCAATCCTTCAAGGGTAATGCCATTGAGGTCCACTAAGACGAACAAAGACAACGCTGTTACAAAGAAAGGAAAAACCAGCAAATGCAAAACAACGTTTTCACCTCACGAGAAGGTTTACATAATGAATAAAAGGAGGAATGAAACTACAAGGCGAAAAACATTCTTACCTTATAGACAAAACTTGATTGGGTTCTTTGTAAACATGAATGGATTTAGTAGGAACATTAACCCTTTTTAATTTCCTGATTCAATATTTTCGTATTAGTCATAGCTTGTGATAAATTTTACTTTTAAGACATGGAATCGATGCATAGAACTTGATGTTTGCATCAAAAGTACTGTTTTGGGATGCTTTTTTTTTAATCTTTAAAACAAAGAAGAGATTTTATTTCCTTAAAGAATGAATAAATTGATTAATTTATTGTTGATATAATTTTTTTTAGTTACATCGTAATTATAAATTAAAAACATCTTTTCTTTTTATTAGAAACAAAAAAAAATATTTTAATCCGTTGATTTACTTTGTAAATTTAATTGCATCTCATTTTCCCCTCCCAAATACCTAAGTAAATGAAAATGCAGATTGTTGATGCAATGAGATTTTGTCATTATATTTAATCAGTCATTATACAATCTTAAGAAGTTCATGCTTTTAACAATGACTTAAAGATATTAAGAATTTCATGCTTTCAATAATCACTTATGTGCACTAGTACAAAATGACGAAAATAATACTCTTTATTAAGTGTGGTTTTGCGCTCAGATGCATTCGTAAAAAACGCAGTGGCATTTTTTAAATTAATTTGATTTACAAATGCAGCTATTTGTATAGTCGCATTTGTAAATCAAACGCTTTTATTTACAAGTGTGGTTATACAAATAGTCGCATTTGTAAATCCTTTTTTACCCTAAAATTTGAATAGTACCACACCACTTTCATATTTTCTTCTCCACTTTACCTTTCGTTTTCACTGTTCCTGCGCTCGCGTACGTTTGCAGTTCATCTCTTCTTCTGCATCTTCATTAATTTATGACATTGTGAGTTTCTTGAATCGCTTTCTTCCTCTGCATCTTCACTACGTATACAATTTTTTCGTTTTCCTTATATTTGTTTTTTCTCCTTGCATTGGGGTCGAACAGTTCCATTGACATTCTCATCTTCATTGCTACTTCGTTTCTCTGCCACCGCTTCCGCTGTCGTCATCGTTGTTGGCGCTCCCCTGCCACTCTTCACCACCAACGTTGGTTCACACACAAGGTTAGTGTTCTGTTTTAAATTTTTAAAATTTTTCTTTAATATTTTGAATTTATTTTTTATGTATTATAATTTGTATATTATTTATAAATAATTTGTACATTGTGGGTTACATTTAAACATATTTATTATTTTTTTTAATTTAAAGCATATACAAGTGCGGCTAAAAGAAATAGCCGCACTTGTAAATGATATTTATAAATGCGGCTATATAACCGCATTTGTATCTCTTCGATTTACAAGTGTGTGTTGATCAAATGCGGCTATATATTCACATTTATATATTCAAAATAGTTGCAATCGTTGTGTGTTTCTACACCAGTGGGATATGATTATGGGAGATTGCTTTAATCATTAGTACATCCGTCTTTGTAAGATTGAGAATGAAGATTATATCAACTAGTCTATAATTAATTATATTTTATATAAAGGTTGAAGCATCTTTTCCTGATATTCCAATTTTATTTATTTTATTCTCCATTGATAAATAAATAATTTCAATAATAAAAATAAATTAGTGACGATATAGTATATGAACAATGAAGTTGAAACGTGTTCATACTAACTTTAGTCTTAGAAATTTTATTTTACTTATGCAATTATTTAATTTGTTTGTTCATTTTAGAAAGATTTCTTTTTTTTAAATCTCTAATAATAATAATTATTATTATTATTATTATTATTATTATTATATACTCATAACTTCATTTTCTTAAAATAGGTTTAAAGGTCTTATGTTTGGAGTTCTCCTTTCTTCCCTTTCATTTTTCATCATCCTCCATTGTTGATCTTTGCTTTTTGGGATCTTCGTGACAACGATGAGTTAACCTATTTTGTTAGGTTAGATGTAACTAGCTAAAGTCTCACGTAATTAGTATTGTTTATTTTTTATATATGTCTTTCATTTAGTGTTAGTATTTTTGCTTCTTTATTTAATTTTTTTTTGATTTGATAATCCATAAGTTGATATTTCACTAAAAAAAATCAGTATTATCTACGAATTTTTATTCACATATCTGAATTCGTAGGTAAATTCAACATTACCTACCGACTATTACTAACGGATCTTATTACCTAACAACTTTTACCCACAAATCTCTATTACCTACCAACTATTACCCACGAATCTCTATTACCTACGAACTATCACCTACAGATTTCTATTACCTACCAACTATTATCATAATGATTATATACATATAATATTAAAAATATTATAATAATATAAATAATTATAAAATCATAATTAATATTCATAAATAATAATAATAAATAATATTAATTATATTTAATTATATTAATAATATTTAATTATATTAATATTGATAATCATACTAATAAGTATATATAATAATCATAACATGACAACAAAATTTGATTGGTATAATGGTTAAAGCTTCTTTGAACATTTCTCAAGGGACTTGACTTCGAGTCTCACCTAACTTGTCTGCCCAGTTCGAGGAAGATGTAGAAACTTAAATTAAGTATTAGTCATCACCAACTTTAATAAATCATGGGGTTGATTACCATAGGTTACCCTAATAAGATCATATTTGAGTTCTTATTATAACTCAAAACTTCATAAAGTTCTCACAAAAAGAAAAATTAATTTTCTTTTAGAATTCGTACCTCTTTGCGAACTTGTTACAAAATGTTCATATTTTTAAGCTTATAGGGCAACAAAGGGTCGAAAATTGTTGTACATGTAACAATTTTCTTCTTAATAACAACTAGCGAACATTCATCACTCGTAATTGTTTCACCCTTCATCTTTTTTTTAAGGTTTTTGGAAGTCAGCACCAACCTTAGAAAAAAGCTTCTTGTAATCAAAATCTTTACCCACAAAGAAAATTAAGTAAATACAGATAAAATAGACAATATTCAAAGGTATTAACGAGATATAGGAGCCTTACCAAATAATAGGATCCTCGACGAGAGACACCCTAAGGATACTTTTATTGCTTATTGGTTGATGAAGATTTTTTATTGTTTCAATCTATTTTATCCTCAATTGAAAAGAGGCACTCGACTCTTGACTTGAATTTATCATGTCTTTACCACTATAAGAGAAACTAAGGAGTATGGTTATGATAAAAGAAAAGTTATTTTTAACGCAGTGTTTGTTTCCGGGTGTCAGCAATGAGGAGGGAGGGGCGAGCGGGTATGATTTACGTTTGGATCGGTTTATTTGAAGGCGCAGGCGAAGATGGGTGAGCGGAGGGGGCAGTTTTTCTCATCCTCACAAAAGTGAGGAGAT
>Ga0123342_1000547_pt1 | contig 59920 bp, 27 predicted proteins | sample Turbeawhitnodule_FD_89960 | JGI IMG/M metagenome (GOLD analysis project Ga0123342, IMG submission 89960) | Root nodule microbial communities of legume samples collected from Mexico - Turtle bean Mexico white nodule | ecosystem: Host-associated > Plants > Roots > Nodule | place: Mexico: Nepantla... | reverse complement strand
GCAATGGGCTTGGACATTCGCCTGGAGAAGGAGTCTTTTTGAATGGGAGAAGCAATTGGAGTGCTAGTTCTCACAGGTAGTACAAGGTGTGTGTTTGGACTTGGAAAAGGAGGATAGCTGGGTCTGGAAGGATGGGGAGGGGTTATCATATACAGTTAATTCTGCCTATAATCGTCTTAGGAGGGGCCGGGAAGGGGAGAATGCCTTTGTGTTTAAACAACTTTGGGGATGTAAAAGCCCTGCCTTTTGCACTTGTTACTGTCTGGAGGGTGTTGGAAAATAAGCTAGCTACTAGGGTTAACTTGGAAAAGCGCGGGATTGCAGTTGAAAGTCCTTTATGTAGTTTTTATAGGGTGGAGGTGGAATCAAATAACCATTTGTTTTTTGAGTGCATATTTGTTTGGCTAGTGTGGAGTCGTTGTTTTGCATGGGTTGGAGTGCAGTTTGTGTCCCATAATGATCCACTGCTAAATTTTTCTCAATTTAGATTGTGTAATGCGTATGCTTTAGCAAGTGAGATGTGGGGAGTGATCTGGATTGCAGTGGTAAGTGAGTTGTGGAAGCATAGAAACAAGGTAATCTTTAATAGGGGAGTTGTCGATGGTTTAGAAGTGGCTGCTTTGGTTCAAGTGAAGACTTGGTCTTGGATTACGTCCAAGTCTCTCTCTGGTTTGTTCTCCTTTTCCGAGTGGTGTCTCGAACCTTTGGTCTGTATGACGATGGTTTCTTGAATTATTTTTTAGCTCAGTTTGTATGAGTTGAGCTAGGATTGTTTAGTAATTCTAGGCGTCTTGCGGTGTGAGTGTTGAGATGAAGTGTCTTAGGTATTTTTTGTTTGTATAAGGGTTGAACCACTCCTGAAGTGGTTCACATTTATTTATTTTTTATTGCCGATAAAAAAAAAAAACAATACACAATTTCATGACATACTAAGTATTTTAACAATTCAAAATAACACTTCTTACATGAAATTTAAATGGATTTCAAACAAAAATATTAAATAGTCGAAAACTTACAAAATATAACTACGTTACAGATTTATCGCTAAAGATAATCAATTTTTTTTAAAAAAATAGTTAAGATAATCAAAATTCTTTACCAACAACATAAAAAAATAACTATTTACAATTAAAATCGAATTATAAAAAATAAAGAGATTACGAAATAAAATAATCTTATTTTATATAAATATCCAAAATTGAGGAGAAATGTCTTATACTATATTACCATAGATGGTATGATCTGAATGTGAGAGATTTGGGAGATGAAATAAAAAATGGGAGAAAAGAGTTTGAGGGAAAGTGCAAATAGCAAGCATGTAAAGTTGAAATTTTTAAAAAAACAAAGAAGAAGAAAAAATGACAAAAGAAAGAAGAATATTATAAGGATCGATAAAAGCATAATTTAGACTAATGCATAAGATGAACTCAAACCAAGATGTAAAATAATTTTAGTAAGAAGTATTAGACAAAATTAATAAATATCAGACAAAAATTATAAGCACCAGACAAAATAAAAAATACTAAACAAAGTCGATAAATACTAAATAAAGGCAAGAAATACCAAAAAATTGATGTCATCTCAACCTAAATAAACATATATGATATTTACATAATTAATCAAACAATATTAAATATCTAACACTAATCACCATACTTAAATAATAACTAAACCAAAATTAAAAATAAGGTCATCCCAAAACCTCACATAAAAAAACCATTAAAAATAATATAAATAAACAACTACTTTAAGATATATTTAACATAAATATTATAACTAATTTATTATTATAGTTCTAAAATACTGATTTGTTAGTCGAAATGTTTTTAGAAGCATACCATAGATGAAGAAATGTTGAAGAAAATCGAAGACTTCAAACACCATTAAATTAATCAGTTAAAAATGACATATATATATATTCACCTCTTTTTACTATAATAAAAAGGTACTTGTAATCAAAAACCAATTATTACAATTATTAACGGGGGTAGTTGGATTTTTCTGAATCTTTATGATCAAGTGTGTTTTTTTTCTTTGAATTGGAATAATAAAATAGTATAATATTAGGATTAAAGTACTGATTATATATATTAACGTGAATACCCCATGCAATGTAAAAGCTAAGCTACACTGTTACTCATTGTTTGCAATTGCAACACTGAACTTGGCATTTCCTTCTCTATCTATTTTCTCTCTTATTTTTTTTTTCTCTAACAAAACTATAGAAAGTTATTAATTATAGTCTATTTCTCAATTAGTTTCTTTCCTAATCAATGAAAACAAAAGCAGTGTAATTAATTAATGACAATATATAGCACATTAAGAAAAAAAAACATTACCAAAAAATACAGTATATAAAAAAAGTTTAAAAAATAAAATACTATAAATTTCACATTTTTTAAACTAGAAAAGAAGAATGTTTCTGTACCAGTATGGGCGAGGCCGACCCCTGGACTCCCTGCCCGAGACCTGGTCAACCTGACCAAAATCAAAGGAAAGCCGGCCGAGACCTGAGAGACTTGGCCGAGACGTCGAGGCCGACTGCCTGCCTGACCGAGACCTTGGAAGACTTGGGCGAGACCTTAAGAGGTTTGGCCGAGACGACCGACACCACCGGAATTTGGCCGATTACCGACCCATACCATGGGTACTTGGTCGCCGGGCGACCCCTACTACAGTTAACGCTCAAACTAAGATCAGTGAAGTTAATCCATCATTAAGAATTAGGTAATGCAACCTTAACCGGTATCCACCTCGATAAACGGGCCCAACAAGGTAGCCCATTAGAATAATATAAATAACACGTATTCTAAGGAGCAAAGTATGTCATTTATTATTGTTCACCTATCTGAGAGTAGACCACCCACTTTACTGACTTGAGCGTCGGAGTGCCTTCGCAGGTACCCCCACCATCCGGTGTTCAACCAAGGCCGAGTGCTGAAGAAGACTTCAATAATTCCCTAGGTCCCATCTACCTAGTAGGAGCAGTTTCCAAATTTGACTACGGGAAAAGAAAATTTTTGTCCTAAATTTCCAAGAAAGTGAAAAAAAAGCAGATTGTCCCAATCTTTTGCCTTTTTAAAGTATTTTTTCAATTCATTACATATGAATAAATAGTTTTATTTTTGCATTTTAAAAACTTATTTTTTAAATCATTACAAAAAAGGTAAATTCTCTATCTAGCACAATTTACACTTTTATTTCCTCATCTAGCACCTTTTGTTTTTATTTTCCTATATAACTCCATTTTGTTTTTATTTCCCTATCTAACACCATTTTATTTTTTTATTTTCCTATCTATCATCATTTAAAAAAAAATAAAAAATTATTATTTTTTGATAATTTTAATTTTGAATTCATTAAAAAATAAATATTTTTAATGTTTAAAATAGTTAGAAATACAATTAATGAATAAAGAAATGAGTTTTAAAAATAAAAATAAAAAAGTAATAAATTTAAAATGTTTAATTTAATTTTTTTTAAGAATGAAGAAAATAAAAAATTAAACTTTACAACAACATAAAAGTTAAATCTATAAACATAAATTAGTATTTATTTTTATTATTATTGATGATGTAATCATGTTAATTACAAGACATAATTATAAAAATATCAAGTTGAATAAGGACTGATATGTATATAAGAGAGCAAGGAATTAAAAAATGTTCATATTATCAAACACCAGGACACATATAAAGAACTTGTCCTAACATCACTGAATTGTGCATTTTTCGTCATTAATTATGTTTCATTTTGCACAAACTATTTAATGTTTCATTGAAAAAAATATTAAATAAATTTTAGATGAAAAAATAAAAGTGTAAATGAGACTAGATAGATAGATAATTGAGCCAAAAAACATTTATATACTATTTAAAAAAAAGTGATGTATTTATCTAGAATTTGTATGTATTAAAATACATATGTTTGAGTAATGAAGGTGTAAGAAGGAAAGGAGAGGTTGAAAGAGTGAGGGAGAGTGAGAAAGTGAAGTTGGAAGTGGCAAAAAAGAATACAATAATAACATCAAAACCAGACACACGTAGATACAGATACTGATACAGATACATATGCAGATGTGTCCTTTCTTGTCTCCTTTGACCGCCAACAGACATGGAATGGAATCACAATTCTCTTCTCTCTCTCCTTTTCCTTTCTCAACTCACCACACTATCAAATCAAATTCCATTCCCTTCAGTCAAACTACTCTGTCACCCCTCTTGCACTTTCACACTTGGAATCTAATGGATAAGTACCATACCATCTCATCATCTCAACCCTCTTTCATTCCACATTCAAATATAATATCATTTTGTTCATTGAACAGCTAAAAACTATATCTTTTTAATGGATTGTTTTCACATAGAGTAAAAAAAAACTATACTTTTTTGTTGTCAATGGTGAATATTTTTGGTGATCGAAATAATGTAGAGTGATGCTAGTTGGTCTGCGTCAAGATTTTGTTGGAGTTGAGAGTGGGAGGCGGAGAGAGAAAGAGGGTGAGTGAGAGTGTGTGTATTTTCCCAAGAAGACATAAAAAAAGTGCCATAGCTGTGCCTGTTGCTGCCTTCTTGTGTCTTTTCTAAACTAAACTTTGACCCGACCAAAGGGTGCAGGAACAACCAAGAACCCTCACACAGCTTTCGGCGCTCTTTTGTTTTCATTTTCAACTAATTAATTAATCTCTATTTTCTTTCCCTCTTTCACCGTTCTCATCATTTTTATTTTTATAATTCATTCACATAAGCACACTCCTCCAAATCCCATTATGTTAATATTATAATCCACACTTTATGGTCATTATTATCATCACGCTAAACTAAACACAATTGCTATTGTTGTGTTACTATGCTAGTACTTGTATACAACTTGAATTCTATACTATATATATATATATATAGAACTTCCTACACAGAGAAGAACACAGACTGAGCTTGTTGCTTTCTAGTTTCGCTTCACACTTCACACTTCATTCTTAACGTATCCGCCAAATCAAGGGGCATATTCCACCTCCACATCTCTAGTTTTGCTTCTTTTCGGGTAACAACTCTTTCTTCTGTTGCATTCCCAATCTCTCTCCCTCCCAAGATCCTTCTTTTTTGTTGTTGATTGTATATGGGGGGTGGGTTTGGCTCAGGGGATCTCTGTGTTGATGTTGCATATGCAGATCGAGATGCGAAAAGATTCTCCCTTTTTCTCCATTTCTTTGAATAGTTTTTTAACAGTTGATTTTTTGTACCATCTTCGACTATATTCTCTTTCTGGTGAAAACTTTGATGATGGGGTGGTTGTACCCTGCATGCTGCTCTTGCCTTTTCATGGTACTTCTACTGCTAAACTTTCGTTCTTCGTGCGGAGGGTATCAGCATTCGAACCAAGAAATAATTAGCTGGAAAATAAATTAGAAAAAGGATCATTCTTGCCCATATACAAGAATTGATAACTTGATTATTAATTGATTCGGCTCAACGCCCGAAATTGCAGTTCTTCTTAATAGTCACGGGCATCTTAACTTCACTTTATGTATCTGGTGATGGGGTTTATCCATTTGATAAAATTCTTGTTATGGGTATGTAACAAAATTATTTTCACTTAAAAAATAAAATTAATAAAAAAATCCAAGTTGTTGGTGATCACCCCATAACATCACTTCCCATATGCGAGGAGTAGAATATTCCAATGTTTGTTGAATCTAGCATTTTGGCCGAATAACTTGCTCAGGATAATCATTAACTTCAGATCTGATGTGTGGGCCGGAAACTATTCTGGTTAAAGCGCTATTCTGGTTAAAGCGATTATTCAGTGTTTGTTTCAGCCTACTCCTGCTATCCAGCTGTGCCCTTGAGTCTTTTTGATTTATTCAGGTGTCTTATTCTGTGGATTGAGAATCTTTTATTTGCATATATATTATTGTAAGTTGCATGAAGTATTAGATTATGGAGTTAGTTTGCTCTGTTTAAGTCCTCTTGTTGTTTGAACTCAAGTCCATAGTGTTTGAGTAAACACCTTAATCAGTAATCATTCAATAAGCCCTTGTCTAATGAGCACTTGCTTATAAACTTGAGTGTGAATCGCAGTGTAATTAGTTAAAAAGAGTTTACGTTGTTGAGTTTAACCATGAAAAGCAAGGTTATTAAAATAAGTTGAATAGTGTTTATGGGAAGCTCATAATAAGCTACTTCCATAAGTCCAAAAAATTCTGCATAATGTATGATTGTGTTAAATGAGGGCATTGAAATAGTGATTTCTGGCGGAGCTTGAATAGTGCATCTTCTTGGTTACAGAAAATATGGGCTTAGTCTGCAGCAAAAGGCGACGTTTTCGTGATGCTGATGCTGAAGAAAATGCTCAGGTCTTTTGTCCTTGATAAATTTGGTACTTGTTAAATTACAAATAATACTGTTAAATAGGCTTTTATTTGAGGAACGTGGCATGCATTTGCAGGATGCCGAAATTGAAAGAAGAATCGAGTTAGAAACAACGGCGGAAAAGCATATTCAGAAACTTCTACTTTTAGGTGTGTTTTAGTAGGGTGGCTTTCCTCTGTAGGAATATTTGGAATTTAGCATTAACGTATAACATGATTGAACTCCCCAGAGTCTGAAGGAATCATATGTACTGTAATGTCTTAGTAGCTTGTCTTCTTTTGTTATTTTCTGCACTTACCCGTGTCAAGTGCCAATATCTCTGCTGTTTAGGTGCTGGAGAGTCTGGGAAGTCTACAATCTTTAAGCAGGCATGAAATTGCATCTTCAGAACTTCTTATGTTAGTATATGATGGTTAGATTATTGATATTTGCTTATTTGTTTATAATACGCAGATAAAACTTTTGTTTCAAACTGGCTTTGACGATGCCGAGCTAAAAACCTACATACCAGTCATTCATGCTAATGTGTATCAGACAATAAAAGTACGCAATACTTGAAAGGGTGTGTTGATTATTTTTCTCTTAAAAATACAGAGTTAAAGTGTCCACAATGTTTTATGAGTTGAGTTCAGTAGAGATAGCTTAGAAAACTGCCATCCTTAGTTTGTACTTTATGTGTTTCAATAGGTACTGCATGATGGGTCAAAAGAGTTGGCGCAGAATGATGCTGATCCTTCAAAGTACGTGATATCTAATGAAAACCAGGTAGTTCACTATTTCCACCTCTTTTATTCCCCAATATGGTTGTTTAATAACAGTTGAGTAGTTTATCTTCTGCTACATTTGTCTCTAAGTTTTTTTTTTAAAGGATCAATTGTATAGAGTTTTCTTTCTTCTGGAGGGATCTGTTGCTCTAACAAAGCTATATGCCATAGGCTTCTTAATTCAAGTAGAGTCTAATTTTTGTGGCAGGACATTGGTGAAAAGCTCTCAGAAATAGGAGGAAGGCTAGATTACCCGCGTCTTACCAAGGAGCTTGCGCAGGAAATAGAGACTCTGTGGGAGGATGCTGCAATTCAGGTGTCCACTTCGCACCCTTTTGATACCATTTGATTGCTTTAACCTTAATCCCTACACATATTAGTTACGTAGAATGTATGTCCCATATGTTCTGCTTGCTGTAGGAAACATATGCCCGTGCTAATGAACTCCAAGTTCCAGATTGTACTCATTATTTCATGGAAAATTTGGAGAGGCTGTCTGATGCAAATTATGTTCCGACAAAGGTATCCAAAAATCTACCATTATTTTGTTCTGACAAGGATACAAAAGCCAACTACAAATTTCTGTATATTATAAACCTAAATTCTTCTTGGAGAGCTTTGTATTTTGGATTTTCTATTTGTATAAATTATTTCCTACATGCATAGGTTGCCATCTGCCACACTTCCATTTTGTTACCAATCATCAAACTAAATTTTGAAATATTAGTTGCTATTTACTAAGTGGTTTTATCCTTATTTTTGAGTGGTTTGTATTTCTATCCTGGATGGCCTTGCTGTTCTTTTCTTTTATCTATCCATGTATCAGCTTATTGTCTAGAATTGTCATGCATTATGATGTGAATTTTGATATTATATGCTAATTCAGAACATCAAATCAGCATATGTTGTAAGAAGTTTACTGTATCTTTAGTTTTCATTTTGTGAACCTCAGTTTTGAAGGTAAACTTAAGGTTCTCTTAATATTTCTCACTCGATTTGACAACTACAGGAGGATGTTTTGTATGCAAGAGTTCGTACAACTGGCGTTGTCGAGATCCAATTCAGGTGAACATGCTGAACTGACATAATTTTTGTACTGAAATGATACAGAAATGCTATTACTCTCCTCACTTTGTCCTTTTGTTCTTCAGTTCAAAACATATTTTGTTGTAGCAATGTGTAGAGCTCATTTGATCTTATGGCCTTGTCTTTTTTTGTAAGGGAATCATGTATTTTTCACATTCAACTACTTGTTTTAATTCTTATTTTGTCCTCATATGATTGCTGTAATTATTTTTGTTACTTATGTTGCATTTTCATCTGCTATATCTGCCAAGTGTTAACCGTCTCCACCTTCCCAAATATTCTACAATCTAAAGAGTTAAAACTTGAAAGTGACCTAAAATTTGTTGCACATGCTTACGTATTTTTTATATGTTTTTCGAAATTGTCTGTCACTTAATCTGGAAGGAGGAGCGAATCATGTCACTCTTGTCGTGTGTAATTGGGTATGTAAAAAACCACCTGTATTACTTGAAGCAGAGTAGGCTACTGTTTGCAACATTTATTCTGATCAATTGCATTTTTTCAATCATTACGCGTTGTTTGAAGATACAAATTGTGTGATTAAAAATTCAAACAACGTAGAAGGTGGTTCCTCATCTGCATCTTCAATATAATTTACTGAGTGGACCAACTTCTTAGTATTTTTTTGCTATTTTGACAGTCCTGTTGGAGAAAATAAGAGAAGTGGTGAAGTCTATAGACTCTTTGATGTTGGTGGCCAGAGAAATGAGAGGAGAAAGTGGATCCATCTTTTCGAAGGAGTTACAGCTGTAATATTCTGTGCTGCAATTAGCGAGTATGGTCTGCCATTTGGTTGCATATCTTAACATGATTCATAATAATGATGGTGATAAAAGACTATTTGAACTACTAAAAGTGTATAAATCTCAATTTTCTTGTCTGCATATCTGTTTTGAATGTTTTGCACACCAAATTAAAAAGTCATAGTCCAGCTGCACATCCACAGATACAAACTTACAATGAAACACTTTTTGATGATTAACAAAAGTATTGATTTTAAATTTACTTCCAGGTATGATCAAACACTTTATGAGGATGAAAACAAGAACAGAATGATGGAGACTAAGGAACTTTTTGAGTGGGTCCTGAAGCAACCGTGTTTTGAGGTTTTCTTTTTTCCTTTTCAAATTGTAATAACTACATTTGCATAGAAAGTTTCTTTTATATGACAATTAACATTTGTATCTATCTTAGTGAATAATGACGGTGTTATCTTTTGTGGACAGAAAACATCCTTCATGTTATTTTTAAACAAGTTTGACATATTTGAAAAGAAGATCCTGAAAGTAAGAACCATCCAGATGAGTAGTCTTTGTCATATATTATCATTTCAGTTTAATATCTTGCATTGTGCAGGTTCCGCTCAATGTATGCGAGTGGTTCAAAGAATACCAGCCAGTTTCAACAGGAAAGCAAGAGATTGAACATGCGTACGAGTAAGCAAATTCTTTATACCTCAGGGAATGAAGTGTGTTGCTGATGGCAAGTTCAAGTGGTAGATGATGAAGTTTTCATGTAACTTAAACCATTGACTTACTTGGATAAACTATGTCTGCAGGTTTGTGAAGAAGAAGTTTGAGGAATTGTATTTCCAGAGCATTGCTCCTGACCACGTAGATCGTGTCTTCAAGATCTACCGGACCACTGCCCTTGATCAGAAGCTTGTGAAGAAGACTTTCAAGCTTGTTGACGAGACTTTGAGACGGAGGAATCTCTTTGAAGCTGGCTTATTATGACCATGCAGGAGTGTGTTTAAGAGGAATATGTTATATTTTTTACATTGAAAAGGTCTTCTGATTTTGGGTATATTAGAGGTCAGGTATACAACAATATAAAATCCATTTGTTGATTTTATGTCAAGTAAATCCTGGGTGAATTGGGAAAGCCTTTCTGAATACTTAGTCACACATCACATCCCTCTTTAGAAAGCAAAATTAGTTGCCCTCAAATTTTCAGAGATGACATTATGCACTGTGATTATGTTTTCATTGATTCAAAGTCACCAATGAAATATTTCATATCCTTTATTTCTGAGTGTTGATGTGCATTTTCAGCATGCATGTTAATTTTAGTTTACTTTCTAGCCTTCTGTTCTTAGTCCATGTAATCTTTTGAACACTTGCACCAAGGCTTGCTGATTTTGTCAAGCAACAGCTATACTTTATTGTCTAGAACCTATGGGAGGAAAAAACTCTCACGTAATATGGATTAATGACAAAAATAGTGAAACAACATGCAAATTCGTGGTTCTACATTTAGGTATGTTCTAAAAACTATTGATTTTTGTAATAATTATTTTGATTCGTTAATAGGGAAAATATTATATATAAAATATGAATCTAACGTTGATGGAATATGTATTAGTTGAAGTTGATCCAAGAAACGTTGGCTACAGAAAAAAAAGGAAGATTGTTTTGTTTTTCTTTTGGTTGGTTGATAAAAGGTAAAAGAAAGAGGGAGAATAAGCGGTGCATCTTGATTGGCCAATTTTATCTTTGGTTTACTCTCCACTTTGTTTGTGAGGTAACAACTTACCAATCCACATTACCACCTCATGCTAAGAATAGTAGTAGTTTCAAAATGGAGGATGGAAAATCCCTAAACAAAGCCTTCTGGGTTCTTTTTCTCTTGCAACCATTCTCTCAACACCAACTCCATTTTCCAAGGAACAACAAAACAAACAAACACCCATATGAAAGCAGCTGTTACATTACAGTTTCTTGGTTCCTTTTGTAGACAGATTAAAACAACTTTCCAACAATCAACTCAACCACTTCTTTTCATTTCTCTATAAAACTCTCTAATCTGCTTCTTCCTCTTACAAACACCTCACTCTCTCTTCTCTCTTTCACCCCTTTCCAGATTCTAAATTCAAAATATTGGGTTGATGGGTAATAGACAAGTATATTTGGCCATCATTCTAGCATGGCTAACTTTGTTTGAAGGAAATATGATGGTTGTCAGTGGTGGTGGTGGTGGTGGTAGTGGTGGTGGTGGTAGCGGTGGTGGTGGTGGTAGGGGTGGTGGTGGTAGCGGTGGTGGTGGTGGTAGGGGTGGTGGTGGTGGTGGTGGTGGTGGTTTGAATTACAAGGAGGCTCTCACCAAGTCCCTTATCTTCCTTGAGGCACAACGTTCAGGGAAACTTCCCAAAAATAATAGGGTGCCCTGGAGAGGAGACTCAGCACTCGATGATGGAAAACTCGTTAACGTCTCTTTCTATCTTTTTTTCTTATACAAAAACTCAATAAATTGTTATATTTAGTTTGAAAAAATGAATAATTTACATGCTTGCATGCATGCATGGATGCAGATGGACCTTGTTGGAGGATACTATGATGCAGGGGACAATGTGAAATATGGTCTCCCCATGGCTTTCACCGTTACTACGCTAGCATGGGCTGCTATTGCTTACAAATCAGAGTTTAAATCAGCACAAGAGTTGAATAATCTTCACGCTGCCATTCGTTGGGGTACTGATTATTTCCTCAAAGCTACTTCTCGAAGCAAAACATTATACGTAGAGGTCGTGCATTCTTTTGTTTCCCTTCATTTGTTTTATCTTAAAAACAAAACATAACATTGTAATATTATTATTATAACATAGGTAGGGGACCCAAATAAGGATCACAAGTGTTGGATCTCACCAGAACGTATGAAGATAAAGAGAATGGTTAAGATGATTGGTGAAGGCACGGCCGGGAGTGAAATTGCAGCAGAAACTGCAGCTGCAATGGCAGCTTCTTCCATTGTTTTTGGAACCACAGATCGTCCATATTCCCGTAATCTTCTCAACAAAGCTAAATTGGTACGTTCATGTATATGCATGGAATATTAATGTCTACTTAATTAACTTTCTGGGTGCATATGCAAGCAAATCTTATAGCCTAATTTTCTCTCTCAAACATTTGGTGTAGCTTTTCGATATGGCCAAAGCGAACAAAGGAACCTATGATGGAGAATGTCCCTTCTACTGCTCTTATTCCGGCTTCAATGTAATTAGTTTCTCTCTCTGAATTATGGAGAAGACACCATATTCTATAATGTGTGATAACTTATCCTGAATTATGAAGTTTTAATTATATATTACTACAAATTTTGAACGCAGGACGAATTGATGTGGGCAGCAACATGGCTATACATGGCTACGAAGAGTTCAATGTATATCAAGTTCGTATTAGAAGAATCCAAGAGTGCTTCTGTAGCAGAATTTAGTTGGGACCTTAAATATGCTGGAGCTCAAATCCTTCTTAGCCAGGTTTAATTTCCTATCATCATTATCTTCTTCCTTTCTCATGAATGCTAGTCCTAATTATAACACATGATGTTGTTTGTCAGTTATTTTTCGAAGGTGAACAGAAGTTGGAGAGATTCAAAAAACAAGCAGATAGTTTCATATGCTCTGTCCTTCCTGATAGTCCCTACAGCCAGGTTAAATTGACTCCTGGTTAGTACTTACTCTCTTCCTTCTTTGTGTGTTTGCTTGCACTGCTAAAAGTGAAGAAATTAGAAAAAAAAATGTTACTTTCACAACAACTGCAAATTCAAAGACACTAAAGACACCAGTTTATAACTATGATCTGACCCAGTACAATTCCTGATTAATTTTAGCCAAAATTTGTTTATCTTTTCATTGTAATCTGGTACCTGTTTATGAACATGGTGTATTAATATTGCAGGTGGCTATATTCATTTAAGAGACGGAGCCAACTCGCAGTATGCAACCAGTGCAGCTTACTTGTTCAGTGTATATAGTGACTTGCTTGCCAAATATAAGGGCAAAGTTGTTTGTGGGGACAAAACTTTTGGTGCTCCTCGTCTCCTTGCTTTTGCTAAGAAACAAGTTAGTACAACACACACTCACTCCATTTTAAGATTCATTATTGCACTTGAAAACAACAATTAACACAGACAAGACATTGATTTATTGCAATATTTGGCGTATGTATATAGATGGATTACCTTCTAGGGAAAAACCCAGAAGGAAGATCTTACATGGTAGGATTTGGAAAAAACCCACCAACGCAAGCTCACCATAGAGGAGCTTCGGTGCCGGCATTGAAAAAGGGTGAAGAAGAAGTGAATTGTGGGATGAGCTTCGTAAAATGGTTTAAGAAAGATGAACCTAACATCCATGAACTCACTGGTGCCATTGTGGGTGGACCTGACATCGGTGACAAGTTCAAAGACAAACGTTGGGAGTCACCCTACACTGAACCATGCACCTACGTCAATTCCCTCGCTGCTGGAGTTCTAGCTAAGCTTGCTTCTATGTATTGATTTTCATCTTCTTCCAAATTTAGTATATAGATTGTTACGCATATATGGATAACACTTGTAATTACTTACCTTTGTCACTCTCTTAATTTAGCAATGTCAAATTAATCAGCTTCTATTCTATCTTGCTCCTTCTACCAGTAAGTAATAGATGATGAATAAGAATTAGGAAACATATGAACCATGATCTTACCATTTTCCTCATCTTAGCTTTAACAATTAAGTCAAACTCTTTTTTCCTAATTTCCTTAATTAGTGTGATTTTCTCAAGAAAATAAATTGTAAGGCAAAGTCTCCAAATGCTCAATCCGATTCATAAATAAAAAGGATTTTAAGTTAATTATAGTAAAATAAATAAGTGTGTTTGATAAAAAATAGATGCTTATAATCTCATTTTTTTTTGTTCTTAGATTGAGGAGGATAAATTTGAGATTCCATAGAGGAAGAACACTTTCTTCACTTATGTCTTATTCTTCTTTTTTTTTATAACAGAATAAGATTTGTTTAACGCTAAGTAACTACTCTACAATTTTTCTTCATAAGTCTAAAGAATATAACATATAACTATATATTTTTTTATTTTAATTTTTAGTTTCAATATTTTTTTTATGTTGATCCTTGTTATTTTCTTGTAGTCTTTCTATTATATGCATATTTGATCGTAACTAAAAACAAAATAACAAGAACATTTTTTTAAAATATAGTAAAACTAAAGATAAGAAAAAAAAGAGAGCTTAGGAAAAAACAAAATTTGACTATATTTAAGGGAAAAACATCTTTTTGAGAAAGCCTGTACTCTTAATCATCTTTATAAATTTTAATTTGTTAAGTTGTTTAAACAAATATAAAACATTTAATATTTAATGTTATGTATTATTAGAGCATGGGAAGGGAGTTACATCCTCCACCCTCATATTTTCCTAACATGCACCCTTATATGAGGTGAAATGATAAAATTGTGTCTGAGAAATACATTATGGACTATATACTACAAAAAGACTTTAATAATTTATTTTTTATTTTATATTCTAAAACGTACTTTTATGATATAAAATAAAATAAAAATATATTTTAGAATATAAATGATGTATTTTAAATTATATATTTCAAAATGAAAATAAAAATTTCATTTTGTTATGTATATTCTACAATCAAAATTTTATATTTTGAAATATATATTATGAAATATAAATTGTGTTTTAGGATGTATGTTTTGAATTATAAAATAAAAAATGTATTTCCAAATTTCACATTCCGCAAATGAAAAAATGTACAAAAGAAAACTGAAACTGCAAAAATGAAAACTAACTAACAATTTACTATTAGAAGGATAGATTTGAAATTTTAAGTTTTATGGGATGCAACTTAAAAGTATGAAGGTGCAGAATATAACAACCATGGAGAAAATTAAAGGGGAGACGCAGATATAAAGGGTGTGCTTTGGACTATTTGGGCATTAATTAACTGAGGAAGGAAAACAAGTAGCGTTATATATATATATATATATATATATATATATATATATATATATATAATGAGAGTATTATTAGAAAAATCAAATTTTAACATTTTTGTAAATTTAACAATTTCATTTTAATAATAGATATTTATATTTTAGGTTAAAAAATAAAAATAAAAATGAAATTTAAATATTAATATAATTAATTGTCAAAAGAGATGTTTTATTATTAATAAGGATCAAAATATCAGTGTCCATATTGTTGCATTTTAAATGACTATAGAAGAAACAAAGTAGAAATTAAAATTATAAACACGGAAACATGCAGGTCCTAGTTTAGTCTCTCTTTCTCAGTTCAGAGTTGTTTAGGGTGAAGATCCTAACCACCACTCTTCACCTACTTCCTCCATTGAAAAGATCAGTGACTAAGACTTTAAAAGATGATAGGGTTATCAGTTATATTTCTCACCCTGATTAAGACTTAACAGGTATCGATCATTGATGTCGTTATTCAATTGTTACATGGCAGCTGGAAATGTCGACCAAGGATTAGAAATAGTCCCTATTTAATCGCCAGCAAAACTGTGCCGTGCTTCCAAAGTGAAACAATACATCCAAAGTCTCAAGGCTGAAGTTAAAAGAAAATTATAACGTTTAAAAGGAACAAAAAAATGTAACACGGAAGGCTGAAGTCCAGCATTTTTAAATAAATGAATAGATTTTTAATTTCTGGCCAAGGCTCTGATTACATTGCATACCAAGATAGAATACAACATAAATGATAAATACAGGTAAGATGAGCTACATGATAATAGAATCAGCACGTCAAAACTTTACTCTTATCCTATCTTTAGATAATTACAGTTTGTTGGTTTAACGGTAATTCTTCCACCTCCGATGGGTAGGTAATTAATATCATCAGTACCAAATGCATTCAGTGACGATGCCGATAAATCTGATGACAACTAAGGTTGCTGTCCATTTGAATGGGGAAACACTTCCGACTAGGCCGTGCACTCATTTAATTCCAGAGATCAAATATTGAAGCACAGTTTCAAGCAACAATCTTCCAATTGTAATCTAGATCAATTACTTCACCTGTAAAGTAAGAAACTGGGCACAGGGATATTCGCACAAAAATGCTGGGGGATCAATATCATCAGTATTTATAGCAGGGATTGCCATATCTATATCTTCAGCAGAAAAGGGAATGCTGCAAAAAAAAAGTTGAAGGTTAAGAGAGGGGGGTCAAAGCTACCGTTGTTTCCAATATATTATAGGTCCTATGAGAACATTTTACCAGACATTGAATTAATGAGTAAGCAAAGAAAATCCTATACATCAGTGATTGTGGCAAACGTATTTTTGTGTCAACCCAAAGAAGAATTAAGTATGCAATGCAATATAACCTAAACACGCTACATGACATAGTCAAATTAGGCTTACTGGATTTTACTGAGTTTCAAAATTACATAATAGGTTATTAGTTTATTACCAAGTAGAAAATCACAAGTAAAAAGCATATTACAAATAAACTTTTCTTCATACCATGGCAATAATAAGAACGCCAATGGCTTGCTAAAACTACAAAGAACTTGTATTGTTGAAAGAAAAGTACCTCATATCATCGTCCAACAAGAAAGAATTAGATGTCAAACCCTGATTGTCCTTGCTCACAAGGTCCCTCATTTCACTAACTACCTGTTCACCATATGTAGGTTAGAACTCCAAAGATACTACCACAACATAAAAGTATTTTAAATCAATTCAAAACACAACTTGCCTCGTTGGACACACTCTGGGTTCCATACTTGTCGTCCCAGTACATAGTACTGATTCGATAAATTTGCCTGACTGTTAATGCCTGTTAAAGTGAACTAGAAATAGGTTAACCTTCTATAACAGTATTATTTTCGGCAAAGTATAAATGAGAATATTGCACCTGTGATGCAGGTAAATAATCAAATATACACATAAAACAACAAAAAGAGGAATAATAAATAATAAATAATTAGGGGGGCAAGTTCCTCCCAATACAGTGAGGTACAGGTACGTCGATCAAAAGAGACACCACATATTTTCTTGAAAGAAACTAATAATTTAAGAAATAAATGTATCGATTACATTAAAGCAAATATTGACTTTCACACCTAGGTATATTATACCATCAAAATTCTTTCATTTAACTTCGAAAGAATTTTCACTTCACCCAAATTATTAAATCAGCGAGAAACAAATCTAGAATCAAATACCCACGGTTCAAGGTCATAAATTTCTTTAATTGCAGGTTCAGTTTCTCAGGCATATTCACGAAACAACAGAACTTAAAAATCATTTGAGATGAAAAAAATATTCAGTTTAAAAGTGTGATAAAAGAGATGTTGCAATCATTTAGAACAATATAATGTTTATAATACCGGACAAAGATCCTGCCGAATTTCTTCCAAAGATTTCTTAATCTTCTGATGTATTACCTGTGCAATTAAAATAAATGAAAATAAATATGGCATATCAGTGCTATTTGAGAAAAAAAAGTACAACTAAGGTAGTGCTTATACCAGAAACCCAACAGCTTGCCTTATATAATTCAGTTGGTGCCAGGATGTTCCTGCATACTAAATTTCAGAAGTACCTAGTTAAACCTTAAAACTATAATCATGAAGTAATAGCAAGCTCAGTTTACCTCCTCATTTGCATTAACTATCCATTTCTCCAGTTCTGCAAGCCCAGACTTTACATATTCACCATTTGAGAAAGTACAGCATTCACGTCGCAACAGAAGGCTAAAAGATATTATTGGCAAAATAAATTAAAAATTAGAAAACTGAGCTTCAGAAAATCAATTCAATAAACATAGCAAATTACTGATTTGAGGCAACAGAAAAACTTCATCTAGTAAATAGGGGGTTTTACCTATTGAAGAGTGTAATATTGATGAAGGAAAAAACCTGAGTAACTAGCTTGCGGATGAAAAAGGACGGTACCTGTACACACAGCCTTTGGTAAGAAAAGATTAAGAGAAACAAATACATCACATTGAGTGGTTGATACCAATTAAAACAAACAGCTAAATTCATAACCATAAATTATCACTTATCATTTATTTTCAAATAGAAATGGGAACTTTACTAATTATGTTCTTAATATAAAGCTTGAAAAATCAAGTTTCAACCAGTATAATGGCATAACTAAAAACAGGAAACAATTATATGACCAATGTTTCTGGTGGCACTGTTGAGATAAGTATTGGAACAACCTCTCCTAAAAATATGAACAAGAAATCCTCCAGAACTAAAGATGAGGCAGCAACAACAAAAGGAACAAGAAACATTACATGCCAACCTCTTCAAATATAACAAAGTCACCCAACTAAAAAGACTTTGAGAAAAACACCGCATAACTAGATAATGTACTCAATCCTAAAGGATCAGTTGAAGATAGTCAATCAAACTGGTCATTAAACGGGTAAGTGCATTGGTTCAATAATAAATGTGTGAACTGTGATCCAACCAGTAAAATAGATATTATTTTTTCTAAGTTATAACATTATATTAAAAAATGATGAACAAAAAACATGATCACAACATTAATAATTACACAGTAAAATTAAATATGTCATTTAAGTTCAACAGTACAACAATACCATTAGCAATAATAACATCTACAAATAGAAACTAAAAAAATTCATATAACTACCAGTCATCACAACATTCACTAAGTTTGATTTTATATTCAAACATGTTAGACATTTCTAAAATAAAAACAATTGTTTTGAAGAGCTAGTTAAACTGGTTGAACCACTGGTTTGCCCGAATGAAGACTGGTTTTAGCAGTTTTTGTTCCATTCTTTCATGGGATAGCTTTGTGGTTCCTTTGAACAAGATGGCAGGCCAGTTCCCAGTTGGTCTAGTTTGGTTTTGATAACCACGGTTCAAATAAGTAAACTGTTACATTCTCTTAACTCAATGACCAAATAAATGCTTAGAAGACTGGAATGGACAAAAATAGACCACATTGAATAGTGACAAACAAATCAATAAAGCAATAAATACCATACATGATTTACACGCATTCTGCTTATAAATGAGTCCAAAAATCTGATCATGTTGTCCCATTGAGCAACAGGTGATTGTGGAGGAAGCCCACCAGAAGATTTAGATGATTTTCCACCTAGCATCCGACCTGTTTTAGGTGCCTAAACAGTATCATATATAATAAGAAACATGATTTTGCAAAGTATCATTATGAAAGCTTGACAGCAACAAAAGCACTTCCCCACTTAGTGGGATTTGACAACATGAATCATACAACACTTTAATGTTTTAGCATAAACAAAGTGGCACTTGTATAGTGATGCTATAACATTCTTTGATATAAAAAAAACATAATAGTATGAAAAGGAAAAATATATAGCAGCTGTTGAAAGAAAACAATCTACAAAGCAGTAAAATCATCTCATCAATGCAAATAATGGGTGAAATTGATCATCACTAGGCTAAACAAAGGTATCTCTCCCAGTCTCAACCATCCCCAAGGTTGCTTCAATTCTCATGTTTCACAACATCAAAGTAGCCACAAGAAAAGAAGTTAACCATCACAATCAACGTGTTTCCTTGAACAAGCAAATAAAAACACCCTTCGATAAACAATTTTTTTTCTCCATACAAGCAAAGTAGCCACAAGAAAGAAGTTGATCATCAAAATCAAGTTTGTTTCCTTGTACAAGCTAAAAAAAAAAAAAAACTCTTCAATTGTAAGAATTGTTTCTTTGCATTGCTCAATAAAATATAATCCTTACTATGGAACTTAAATTGCAAAGTAATGAAATAAAGTCAAACAGCCATCATACAAGGATGCCAAACAGAAGAAAATAATTGATTGAAACCAAATGCAAACATGAAGTTTATGAAGCAAAGTCTAAATCAACACAAAGCATATAATATATTTCATTAGTTTGGACTTCATTAAGTCAGTACTTCATAGCATTCAAAAACAGTGGTATGGAGAAACCCATGGCTGTTACACGGGCTACTGTCGCAAAGCAGTTTAGTGTATCAGCAGCTGTTATGGACCAAATAGCGGCTGTAGCACTACAGTGCTGCTGTGTTGATTTCAAAAGAAGCCCTAAAGTAGGACTTTTTAAGGTGGGCTATATTTTTTGATGAAAATTACAATTGTATAGTAGAAATTTTTTTGATGACTTGAATTTAGAAGACGATAAATAATTTCCATTTAAGGAATCTTGTATTTGACTTTTGTTGGTATTTACTTGTATGCTTTTAAGACACTCAGGACTTTTCACTGTTAATTAAGAATGCCATTAATTTTGAGTAATTTTTATCATTTTCTAGATTTTAAATGTATAGTAAACATTGTATAAACTATATAAAAATTTCAAAACTAGCAGCAACTATAGCACTATAACATATTTAGGGCTGGGCTGGGCCCCCAAAAACCATCATCCAGGATTTAAAACGTAATACCCGGTGGAACCAAGACTAAAACAGCAAAATATGACTAGGCAAATTTAGTGACACATAGCTTGTATCCCCAAAATATCAGCTAGGAATTAGAAATACCACCTGAATACATAATGTCAGAAGTGGAGAAAGCTCCTTTTTCAAATTATCACGTATAAGGCCAAAAATCTTCTCTACACAAGCAGTCAGCTGTTGTTTAAAAAGAATAGCTGGATATCTTGCTTCCACATGTACTGTATTATCATCATATCCAATAAGCTTCAATGGAGACCTCAGCTTCTAAAAAATGGCATCAAATCACACTGAATAAGGAGGTAGAAAAAGAAAGCAGGTGCTGGAAGACCACCAACTAGGGTGAAATGCAAAAATCTGAAGGGGAAAAAAATTCTTGGCGACAAAACCAAATAAATCAACAGCTATAAAGCATGCAACAACAGTCAACACAACCTTCAAAAGAATCCAATAATTACTATTTATATATATTTCATAGAATGATCAGTAATTGTAAGCTGAAAATACAAAATAATGATGAAATCATCAAACATTTCTAAACAATGAAAAAATAGATGTTCTCTATTTTCTGCATCATTGAGCTTTCTCTTAGCAGAACCAGATAAGCAGAAGCTTGCTAAAAGAGGAATCTTTAGAAGAAAGGAAATGCCAGCAATAAGGTTTCAAAAGCGTCCAATACTACACGATCATTCAATGACTTTGTTCTGCATAAAATCATGGCACACGACTAGTACTGGAAAGGAAATTAGCAGAATCATGGCTCAAAACCAGTACTTAGAATTTTAGAGATTTAATAAAAAAACAATTGATGTATCTTCACTTAACTGCATTAGATTTTGGGAAAGTTGGTTAATGACATGGTGTTTATGTAAGGAAATAAAAAATTATTTGACTGATAACAATCACGCAAGTTATATTTCTATCACCTCTATTTATAACAATCAAACTCTATAAAATAAGAAAATAAAAATATGGTTAAATGAATAGCAAGATTTTAAAAATAATTTTCTTGTAATTACTATGGAAATAATGAAGATATTCCTATCCTAATAATAATCCTCTACTCACAACAGGTTTTTTAGATTATTGTCCAGTGGCCGAGAGGAGGTAGCTGTGTAAATAGAGTGTAAAACTACGAGCAGCACTTAGAGAGTGCACCATGTCTTATTTTATTCAATGCAACACGTGAACTTAATAAAGGAACCAAGGCACAATATGATAATGTGGAAACTTGGATCATTACACAGTATTATGTGGAATGCTATCCGTATACAACTTCTTCCAATCCAGTCATTGGAATTTATTATCTCAATAAATCTCTTTTTATGCTTTTCTTATGACAGGGATGGTGCCTGCCAAACAATTGAACTCTGCTTTATATTAACACGGTATTAAGTTTTAAGAAGGAATTAATATGGCATGGCATCAAAGCCTATGACCCTTTTCTATTCATGTGATTTGAGGTGATCTCCATGGTTTTTGTTGCTACTAATATTCACCGTCTAGTCTGGCAGGCTTTGTGGAAGCTGAAATTACTTATAACACATGCATAGAAACATGATAAGAGAAAACACCTCTACATCCGAACATTAATAATTCATAAGCTCATAACATAATAGATTATTAAAAATTCATCACATTATGCAATTGTTTGAACCAAGTTAATCATCACAAAAAAAATAGAAGAACATTTAAGATGCACAAGTGAGGGGAAAATAATCTGATATCAGTATACAAACTTTATAACTCACATGCCCAATTCTGCTGGTCAAGCCGGATGATCTGGCACAACGTTGAGCAGTGGCTGTTAAAAAGCCATTTGAATGCAAGTTCCTTTGCAAGAGGCAAAGAAGTGCAGATGTATTGGACAGCCAATATGGCAAGACAATGTCATCATCTCTAACCTGAAACAAATGACACTCCAATGAATAAATCTCATGTGAAAACTACACAAGCTACCGGCAATTCAAATACAGTACTATTACCTTTAGGACATCATTAATTCCATCAACAATGTAATCAAAAATGGCTGTTCGCTCAGATTCAAAGGCATGCCAATGATGAAGACATTTGTATATGATACAAGCTGCCAGCGGTTTACCATTTTTGAACCCCAAATCCTCTTTGATACACCTAGAGAGGAGTTCATTGTTATCCTGCACAAGGCATGGTAATAAGCCTATAGGGCACAATGTTTGGCAAATTGCAGAGTCAATACTAGCTTCTGATGAATATGTTCAAGTATAAGAATCTCATGATAATATAGACCTTAAATTTATTTTAGTTATGTTACCGTTGTATTCATGCCAAAGTCAATTGAGTCTTACATTTCCTGTCTTTCATTTTGTTTAGCATAGGGATAACTAGATAAAGATAGGAGGAGCAAGAAATCCACCATAACAAATGATACGTGCTCCCACCAAAAAATCTCAAACATGCATCCACCAGTAAAATTTTTGGGAAAGGCCTCAAAGTGATGATAATCATTGTAATCAGTGATAGTCTATTCCAAGCCATGTGGCTAATGGCTATTTATCAAGGATGCAAATGAGAGAACAAAACACTACTTTAAGTCTTCTAGAGACATGTGAAAGAAAGAATCTAAAACAAAACATAAAGCAGCTGGGAACTCCAGGTCAAGTGGTTTGCATAACGAGAGAAATGGCCTATATTGTTTATATCTTTCAAATAGAGTGAGTGCAAGTGACAAAATAGAATAAAACAATAGAGGGACAAAAACCCAAGAATGCCATTAAACAGCACCAAACACCATGATTTAAGGGGTAAAAAAACAGAGTTCCTGCACTGAGCCAATACAGATCAATATGGCCACAATCGGCATCACCACAGGTACAACAACACAATGCGCTACAACAGTGTACCATTGAATGGTCCACAATCACAACACTCCAAGACACAGTTGACCTGGGTCTTAGTTCAATTTTCTGTTGAGCACTAATATCCGAAAAAGATAAAATTAAAAAATATGAAGTTTCCCTTCATTCCCCTCATCAAACTGAAGTATTTTATACCATCAACAATTTCATTACACCACTCACGTACTTACAGCTTAGCTGCTTTTTCTTTGTGGCAACACAATTATAGTTTTGTGGACAAGCCAAGAGAAAAACAGCTAATCAGTCCCAATCCCAGTAGATTAAACGCACAAGTTTATTTGAACAAGGAAATTGTCAACAGACATCGACAATAATTGCAGCTATAGTGTGTCCCAGCCCCCTTTCACCTTCTAACTAAATCAAAAGAAATAAGCAATGACAATATCTGTTCCAGAACCTTATTCATTGAAGGGAACCAGATTGATTCTTCCAAGAATTTAGAATTAAATATTGCATGAATATATTGTAAACAGAGCAGTTCTTAATTGCTTCCTTTAGAGTAGTTTGTTATATATTGTATACAGAGCAGTTCTTAACAGCTTTCTTTAAGAGTAGTTTGTTACAAGTTAGTTAGATTGTGTACAGCTGTTATTAACAGCTATCTTTTGTACACGAATAGTTACAATAAAACCTTTAAAGCAGCCATATGAAATCTGAAAACAATACCTGGTGCCTCTCTGCTGTTAATTTTGATCTCCGAGAGTCTGACAAACTTCCATGTGTAAAAGGGAGAATAAGTTTTGTAGGTGTGGGCGATTCCTGAATCAAATTGGATTCATTGAAAAACAACTATAATTGTGCTCAGTAATTATTGTCAACAGAAGCCAAAAATGTAGCATCTTACAAATGTGGGCTTTTGCTCACTGCGCGGCACTGCATTTGAGTATCTCTGTTTCAGAAAAGCAAATTAAATAGATATGTCACAATGCCTCAATCAAATTTTTTGTATATTGCCTACATGGGAAATGGAAACCCGTAGATACAATTTATGTAAATGATAATTGATATCAACATGGAGTGTTCATCCTTAGTTTGCTCAGCTTTCTCTTCTAAATCTCTTGTGCCTTGGTCTTTACACAATAGATGGAAGAAATGCTTGTCTTTTTGTAGAGGGATTGATTTTAAAATTTCTCATTTTTAGAGAAGGCAACCATTGTGCAGATAAACTTTTGTATAGCTTTTAGGAGTTTCTTGCTTTTCAGCATAGGTTTTGGCCTAGTCCCCATGTGTTTGTATTTTTTTTTTTCTGTTTTATGTTATCTTTCATGTGATGGCATATGATAGTTGAAACCTGGGGCGTCAACCTATCTGAGATATTAGGTTTCATTGTGATGCCTAACTACGAGTTTTATAAATATATATATATATATATATATATATGTTGAGGATACTTACCTCTGAAAATGACTTTGTTAAAGATCGATGGTTATTCTTGGGAGATACAGTTAAGGCTTTCTGACGAAGCACGTGATTTTCATCTTCTAAACTCAATAGCTTTTCCTGGAGACTATATTAAAATTAAAATACAAGTAGGAAAATCAGAATTATAAACAAATATAAGTAAACTACTGCACAATATTCAAATTTTTAACAAGAATCAAACTCTAATAAAGGAAAACAAAAAACCATTGGTAGGGGAAGATGAGATCCAACACCTTTGGCACTTGAACTAAATCAATTTGTAAAACAGGAGAAATGAAAGTAGAAGAGGCACCTTTTCACATCTTGCCCAAGTTGAGAACATTTGTGTTCAAACTCCCTCATTTTCATAATGGTATTGTCATGGTCTTTCCGAGCATTCACAAGCTCAAGCTCCAAAGTTGTGCTCTTCTTTTCAAAAGCATCCAATGAACCCTAAACATATGAGACAAGCAATCTATATAACATAATTTATTAGAGAAATCAGATAAAATAGAAAGTGAAGGATGAAAAATGTCATGAAAAAAACATAAACTATTAAATGAATGGTCTCATATGTAACACGCCACTTAAAGAAAGAGCCATGTGAGTTTTAAGCATGGACAGTTCACAAACAGACCACACCTCATGCTGAAGCTGGAATTAATACATCATTCACAAGAATGGATACGCAGACCACATAATCATAACTGCTCAAGTACCATATCATCAACTAACTATCCCATATGTTTAATTTGTTGGGTAAAAAACATTTAAATGGTTTTGTATATAACAAGAGTACTAACAAAGCATGGGGGGTGGGGAACAATCCTATCCGAATGCAAAATGAATTAAGGAAAAAAACTACAAAAAAATGTTGCACAAGCCAACACATGCCCTATTTTGAACACATTTTCAGTTACGTACAACAGATAACAGAGTAGACGTGACCCAAACAAAAAAGAGTATTATATGCTGGATGAAGATGTTGCAGCCGGTAAAAGCATGTACCGTCCAACTACTTTGCTCCTAATCATAGAAGTAAAAAGTATTACCTAAAACCATAAAAAGAAAAATTGTTTGCTACTAATCCATGTTCAACCCATAAGCCTTAAAACGTCAGTACAAACTATGTAAAACCACATTTTCACAGCCAATGAACCCAAAAGTCAAGTAAAACATTTCATACTACATTGTCCCATGTGATCTAAGACATGAGAAGTAAAACCAAAACCATTTCCAGCCACTTTGGCCATTAGTTAAAAAAACCCAAACTAAATGTTTAACCACATTTTTGACCCAGCCAAAACATACTGCAAACTGTCTATTCAATTTGTCTAACAGTAAGCCATCTTCAAATTTTAAATCCATCCCACATCATAGATAGCAATGCTTAATTTCTGCAGTTTATAACATGAGCCTGCATTACAGAAGAGAATAGGTTACGCCACATTTTGGGGGTTTAGGCTTGAATGTCATCCCGAAAGCTTTCTGGACCTATCAGATTATAACAATATTATTGTATTAAATTAAATTTTTACTACAATTTGGAATTATATACCTGTTGATCTATTTAAAGACTTAAACACCACTAGCCTACAAATAAGATTAATCAGCTTAGGTATGCATGTAACACTTATGTAATAGGTTTTATTAAAACTAAATAGAGCTTTTTAATAGGCTTTCTGCCCAAGCAACGCCGCCTTGAAATAAAACTCAATATAAGGTAAACAGGCCTTAGGCTCTACCCCAATTTGCATACATCATGCAAATTAAAAGGATAACTTCTTGCCGGGAAACGATGTCGGGGAAAAGAATAAATTTGTAATGTAATTCAAGCTAGATTCTAGACACAGAAATAGAAAATCTTGCCATATAAATTACATGGTAAGAATAATTGAAATGCATTGTCAAAATAAAACAAACTCAATTGAACACAACTATTTAACAGAAGCACCTTTAAATGAGCATTTTCCCTTCGTACTTCATCCATTACAACTAGCTCTCTTTCTAAAGAAGATTTTTCCTTTACTGATAATTGCAACTGATTTTGCAAAACTGCATTTCTGTTGCACTCGTTAATTGTTGCAAGTTTAGCTGCATCTAATTCAAGATTCAGAGCCTCCACCGTCTTCTGTAATTTGGAAATCTCAACATGCTTAACCTCTTCATTAGAAATCTGCATGACAATGAAGAATACAATATCATAAGTTCCCCATATCTCATCATGTCACAAATACTTACCATATGCAAAATCAAATTTTAAAACATCTCTTCTTTTTTTGGATGTAATACCCTTATTTTTTTCTCAAGATGCAAACGCCATGTAAGCTCTTCCAATTGTTTCTCAAGTTTATTCTTAGCCAAACGCAAGGCTCCAGCTTCATTAGCCTCCTAAAGATAATTTTAAAAAATTAAGGTGGTGAGAACAACTTCAAAATCATTTTTTCCTCTGCATGGAAAAAGAGAAAGAAAACCTTACTTGCTTAAGTCTACGAAACTCTCTTTTTGCTTGTCTGCGTCGCCAAAGGCATTGTATTGCTACAATTGAATATTGATGTTTTAGGAATGCAGATCGAACCTTGCACATCCTCCAATAGGCCTATGTATAAATGTTACATATTACAAACAAAATACAACATAATGTATGTTGTCAACCACACAAAAATGGTAAGCAATTGAAAGTAATGCAGGGAACAATTGAAAGAAAATAATGCATCATCATCTTAAATAACACACAAGCATAATTCAATGTTATGAACATAATATGAAAAAATAAAATGAAGAACATGCAATTGCTATGACATTTTAAAGGTCATGTTACTACTCCATCTCTATGGTAAAAGACCTGAATGTAAGTGACAGCTTTGTGCTCCTTTCTGTGCAAGAACCTTCGACGAGTTGTGAAACCACGAACATTGGATTGTACAATTATAGCAGAATAACATAATTTCACATAAGCATGCCTCATCAGACACATCCGAAAGTATTTTTGAATAGAAATAGCTGCTGCTGTCTCCCGCTTAGAGGTATATATCCTTCGGCTAATGCAACCTTGTAAAAACAAAAGCTGATGAGGACCAGGACAGTTCCTCTAAAGTGAGGTGTACTTTGAAGATAAAGTTTAGTTATAAGCATTGATTAGAAAATAAATTATTGAGATTGTGAATCAATGCATGAACATTAAAAAAACTATAAAGATATGAAAACCACAGCTGATTTTCTAATTAAAATTCATAAAAGAAATGTACAGATCTGAACAGTAATATATCTGTTGCTGCTGCACCCTCCTTGCTCCAGAGGAGCTAAATCCTACAAACATTTGACCGATTCTAAATCTAAATGACATGCATTCTTTTAAGCTGGAAAGGAATGTGTTATGTTCCATACAAAATCACTTCTGAGAAATATTGATTGATCACAAGTTTTAAAAAAGTTTAAAGGGAAATTTTAGTTAAACATAAACAAATCTAACCCCTGCAGCATGCTTGAAGAGAAAGTACAGCAGCACGAATTGAGATGAAATCCCTGCGTGCAATAAACGTTCGCAGTTGACGCTGAATACATCTTGCAGCATTGTCCAAAACTTCTGCACGTCTAGAGTCTAAAATGCAAATTTGACCAGCCCTGAGAAATACTTTGGTCCTACCTAACTGAATAGTAACAAAGATTAAAATTAATTAAAAGAATAACCAACATAAATTGATTTAAGCTTTCAGACCCAGAGCTGAACAACAACAGTATGCACGGTCCCAAAGAAGCACACCTGAAAATTCTCAAGCTTTAGCTTTTGCAATATTTTCAGAGTTACAGCTTTGTCATCGTAGCTGTCAGCACAAAAATTGTAAGCAAAGCATTAATGACAAGTGAAAAAAATTATCAAATAAGAAACTTGAATTGCTGCATTTGCATTGACATAAGTAAAATTGAATGTATAATAGTACTAACAATCCAATAATGCAAAATAATAGATGTAAACAAGATGAAAAGGAAGACTCACAAATTTCAATAAGATGTACTCAGAACATACGCACACAAATGCACACAACACTCACAAGACTCAGACACTCCTCTTAAATGGTGTCTATGTCCAGACACCGACACTCATATGACACGTATCGGAAGTGTCTAATTCAAAAATATTTGTTGGACCTCTAACAATTCTAGCACGGTTCCAACACAATTTTAAAAAGGACAAATACATTAATTTTCTAAAAACTCAAACTTATTGTATAAATTTTTATTATGATTATAAAAATAAAGAACAAATTCTTTTGAACTAGCCATGAGAAATATCTTTCTGCCACAGAAAAAAGAAACTAAGACATACTTGTGCATATAAATCTCTATTATAAATTTATATAATTCATAATTATAAGTGCCCCCGTGTCCTACATTTCGGAAATGAAGTTATGCATGTCGGAGTGTCTGTGTCCGAGTCGTACTAGTGTCCGTGTTAGTGTCTCAACTTCAAAACGAGGAAGATTATAGAGGATAAGAAAACTAAACAGAATTATTAAATTCTGTTTTGACAGCTGTCACTACAATAGTTATTACATTATTTCATCACCAATATTTTAATAACCAGACCAAGTTCGCTATTTTATGCCAATAACCAACTAGCCCACAATATGACCAAGACCAACTTTTGAACTAATATTTAACCAAACAAGCCGGCCAGTCTAGGAGAAAATAAGAGAAGTAATCCCAGTTTTATGGGAGTAATTTAAAGCTTCCCATTACTTAAAAAAAAAAAAAATCAGTAAAAAATCAACTATACAGTTAAACTAAACTGAGTTAATCCATAAAATTAACAAAATTCACCTTCCATCCATAAATTCAGGAGATATTAATCCAAAGCGATCGACAAACTCTGAGTAAATCCTTCGAGTGGGGTAACCTGCCAGACTTATTCTAACAGCCTCAAGGACACCCTAAAACAAATACAGCCATGGAAAAAATGTATGTGATGTGACCATACTAAGAAGTAAATTTAGACAAGAAAAAACAAGATAATTATGGCAGCCTTATCAGTATGAAAAAGTGAACCAAACCCACTGCAATTTTTGTATGCACGAAAACATGTAGGAATGGGACTCAATTTTCCATGAGAAAAGATTAGTAATTCTGGTCCCATCTTAGAGAATTAAACTAAGAATGGAGTTTTTCATTTCCTTCAACCCACTGAAAACATAATACATAGGGACTGGTTATAGTGCATGCTTTCACAGGTACAACCATACTAACACAGATAACAGACTTAACAAACTATGACATCTGGCAAAACAAAACAGAGAATAGATTGTGTAATAAAAATGATAAATGTAACATTTTTTCTATTGTCTAATAAGTATTATATAAACCATTTCAAATTTGAGCAGGAAAAAAACTACAAGTTTAATAAGCCAGACTCATTGAAAAGTTCAACGCACTAAGACAAAAGATATTCACCGCCATTAAGAGGAAAAATCTCAAAAGTAACTTTAGTAAAACTAAACAACTGCTTTGACTGAGTAATCAACAAACAGAAATCAAGGAAACAAATTCAATAATTGGCATACTGGCAATACATTTCTTTGCGACTCTAGGTGAACAACAAATAGTAAAGGAGTTTGAATATTTAACTACAGACCCCACATCGTAATTGGTGTATAACACTAGTATTCTCAAACTTTTGTGGTTGATTCAAAGAACTTGGCTTGACACAACGAATGTAATGAGGCTCTGTTGTGTTGAGTGTTTCCATGAGTGCTTGAAGTTGTTGCTGAAGTCCCCATCCACCAATGTTATACACAGGACAAGAAACAGAAAAGGATCAACATCACAAAATTAATGTTCAAATACTTAGTCACATATACTATTTGTTCATAATAATGATTCCCATAAAATTCATTAACTCGCAAAAGGAAATAGACATTCACACCTTAAATCTGGAAGCCACAGAAGAAAACTTGTATGATGACCTTGAAGATTCCTCTGTTAGCAAAGGAAAAAGAGCCGACACAAAGGGCAACTTTGAAGAGGATAATAGATTACAATGTTCTACAACTACATAATCACGATTTTTGTCTAAGAACGTGTCTGTATGATAAGTGACCTGCATAAAAATATTAGATGATATACAACCAAAATATTTCATTTTCAAAACAAGAGAAAGAACAGAAACATTACATTACCTTTCCAGCATAATGAGAAAGAGTAAAATCTGTTTCTGAAAACTTCTCCTTTTCTAACCTTGGGTGTGACAGGAAGTGTTTAAACAACTTAGTAGAGAATGTTTCATGCGTTGATTTTGGAAACATGCTGAAAGGAGACAAATTAAAGATTAAAAATAATTTATAAGGGGGGTAACACATAATTACAGACCAATTCGGGTTAAAAAAATCAAATTGTACCAAGCTTCATCTAACAGAGCAATGATCCCAATGGGCTTCTGCAAAAGAATGCATCATGTACATGAGAAACTGAAATCCAGAGAAAAGAAATGACTATACATAACAATGACGAAAGCAACAGAAATTAATTTCCAAATGTAGCTATATTCATTTGGTATGATTAAAATTATGTGAACCCTAATATGCAGATCTTACCAACTAGTTCTTTCAAAAGAATCCATTCCAATACTTATTCCCAACATTATGTCAAAATCATATATATGTTAGACCCAAATATTAGACAAAAGGCACAGAATAAGACACAAAGAATTTGATATAATGTGGTCTAGTTAAGTAGTTGTTTTCTGTTTCAGAGAACTAATCTACATACCACCTGTATCCTAGGGCCTTTATATTTGTGATTTCAGTGGCTAGTCACTTTCAACCAGTTGTAACTGAAAAAGTTATTCAGGCTTACCGATCCTCTGTAAATAGAGACTAGTAATTTTAATTCAGTTTTTTCTCTCACCAATGAAATTAGAATTCTCTCATTTCTCATGCTTGGTGTATAAATTTATAATACTTCCTAATGCAAATTCTCCTTTCAATTTCAGTCTTGCCGCCTACTGAAATAAAATGACAAGTACATAGCTTAATCACAATACTTTATCCATCAATATTATTGAAAAATATTATCCTTGTATCATATTAAGCATGAAACAAGGAAACTATATGAAATGAATAATATATGAGAAGATAGAATCAGAAAACCTCCTGCTAAATAAATGATTTAGCAAAAACCTTTTCAATCAAATCTAAAACATCTTGGTTGTCGATAAATTCAATGTAGCTCCAGTTAATTTCTTCTTTGGTGTATTCCTCCTGCTCCATCTTGAAAACATGCTGGAAGAAATTACAAGCCGCAGACAAGTTAAAAGAAAATTTTAAAAGATAAAAGAAACTCACATTTGCATTAAGACACCTAGGCATTGTGTTAGGATGAATATCAAGTAGCTTCTAATTAGCCAACTAGCATATTTCGCAAAAAAAAAAAAAAACTACTAGAGGTGTTTCATAGGAAGCTATTTGAAAAAGTTATGTATTTAAAATCTTAAATTTCATAAGCAGAAGACTCTCTTGCCAACAGCGTACAGGATATGATAGGACACATGATACTATTTTGGTTTTATGACTTGTTTGGTACACCAAAATATAATTACATTATCCTACTATATATTACATCCTTCGTCACGTACAATCTTTATCCAATAGAAAGAATTGGGTTAGGAAACAACAACATAGAATATTGTGTAAAAGATATTTATACATAATAACAATAATTCATATATATAATATATACTATATAATGTATGTAATAACACATAGAACTGTCAAAGTGAGGCCACAACTCGTGGGCCAACCCAGCCCAAAATGTGGAGCTGTGCCATAAAATTGTTGAATCTTACAATGGATCAAAATTGACAATAGGGTCCACTCAGGCCCAACCCTTGGTGGTTGGTCTGCCCATCAGTCCATCTGTCTTACTCAACTGTACACCACTGTCCAGCCCATCCCAACTCTATCTGTCACTCAGCCTAGCTCAGTCTTCCTCTCCTCCTCACTCAAAGCACCCTCTCACTTAATCAAATTCACTCACCTTCTCTCATCTCACTTGAAAACGAAGAACAGTAACAAAGGTACTGCCACATGCACTCCTCTGTATACCACCACCACGACAACCTTCCATAATGATAATGACAAGTGACCTTCCGCAAGCAATCATCTTCTGCTGCAAGTGACAAACTCCCCTCCAGCCTGTGAAAGCCTCCACGTTCAGCCTCCACCATGACAGCCTCCTCTTGTTTGCAACTTCCTACTTCCATTACCTTTTGGTGTTCTAAACCTATTTTTTTAAATCCAAGTTGATCAATCCGTTTAACCCATAAACCCATGGTGAGCCAAACTAGGCTAGATTTTTTCTGTTTCTTTCAGATTGACCCAGCCAAGCCAATCCATTAAGAAAAGTTGCCACAGCGGGCTAAGCGAGACAAGTTTAACTGGTCTGTTTTGACAACCCTAGTACACATTCATATACATAGAAAATTTGCAAATTAATATATATTACTAATTAATATTTTAAAAACTAAATTAAATAATTAATATTATAACATTTATCATATATAGACAGATATGTTTCTTTTTCATTTTTTTCTTAACAATTTATTAAAATATCAAATGTCCACTTTGTCATTTATCTTTTAGGTATTTTCTTATTTAAATTTTCCTACTTAGAAAACAAAACTAAGTATAAAAATTTAAAAGAATATTAAAGACATTTTTATATGATTTCTATAATTTAAAAAAAGAATATATATGAAAAGCTACAAAAATATTTCAAATTATTTTTTTAATACTGTGCAATTATGATGAAAGAGTAATATTAGCATACACACAATGTATATATATTTTTTCATATCATGATATCCTTTAATCCACCTTGAACATAACATAAAATAACATTATCTAACAATTATTTGGTGTGCATCAACATTGAAATAGTATACGAGTCTGTCAGACTCTTTTTCTATCGCACTCTTATTTAACTGTTACAGCTTATCATATCTTATCGCATCCTAAGATCTCATAAAAGTAGCATGTCTCATGTTGCATGATATTGGGTGAGTTTGTCTGCTTATTTTTAAACAACTGTTTTTTAATGAAATAAGCAGAACACCTACTTCTTCTGTGTTTGTTTAATCTGTTTATTTCCAAAATAAGCATTTTTCTGCTTTTTTTAAATAAACAAATCCTACCTGTTTCTAAAGAAGTGATTATTTAAAAAAATGCTTATTTTAGAAACACTTACTTATAGTTTGAACAAACTGGCTCATTTTTTCCAATAGTTTCCCTTTTAGTGTTTCAAAATGATACTTTTTATTGTTCCCTTAATTAATTAATACCCTCCTTTTCAATCAATTATATGGCGGTACTCAGTTATTCTATGAAATATACCATACTAAAAATAATAATAATAATAATAATAATAACAACAATTTATGCATTCAGTTATTTAATTTTTAATTATATATACACTTTCATATCCTTTCATCCATATTATATGTATCAACTGGTTGATTAATTATACCAAAAACTTCCAATCCAATCATGGAACTTGGCAACTTTCAGTTTTGAACTCCCCCAACTTTTGACTCTTGCTCTTTAGCTTTCAACTAATTATACCAAATGAAGCCATTAACTTGGAGAAAGCAAACTTGCATACCTGATTAAAATGTTGCTGAAGCTTTTCATTAGCAAAATTGATGCAAAATTGCTCAAAACTGTGGAAGTGAATATAATAGGATCAACCAAAAGAATCAAGTCAACAAAGTTACAAATTAAAATAAAAGCAACAGAAAGTACAATTTAATAATCAAAAACTCAACAGGGAAAATAAATCAATAGATGGTACAAGTCAACCTCAAATCTCAGCAGCACAATTCATTTTTTCTATCAGTGGAAGTGCTAACATTTACAAGAGTGTTATATACAAGTGGTGAAGTATTCACAAAACACTAAGAAAGGTATTCACAATTCATGTTTTCAACCAGGATATATTTCAATAATTCAAATTCACAGTTAACCCACTCACTTCAACTTACCACCGCGCATATAACCTAAAAAAATTAAATATACTCCAAGAGATAGTTAATTCACAACAGATTACCTATTATACTTAAAACATTCAAAACCATATATATCCAAGACTCCAATTTGCATCTGGGAATTGATATCTTGGCCCACAGAACTATTGATCTTATCAACAAGCCTGGTAGGGTATCAAATAATTAGTATTCACCGTAATATGCGCATGATAGAATATGTTGATCAATTCTGCATTGAACATAAGCATACCAATCAAATAAACGAGCATAGACAGTTTTTGCCAAAGTATCCCGGCCAGCAACAGCAGCATTACAATCAAGAGCTTTGACAATATTTCCTTCTCGAGTTTGTATTGAACGTGTACATAATGTTGCAAGCAGTAGGTTCAAATCACACCTAGATATGGAAAATTTGTAGACATTCCATTAAGTTTAACATAAAGGACAAAAGGTGAAAACTTACATAAAATCATGTCTAGTCATTACAAGTCAAGGAAAATAACCAAGTAACCAACCATCCATCTCATTCTGCTATTTTTTATCTTTTTCTCAAAGATAAATGATAATTCAGCAACCTGTTCAGCGAAAATCCAATCTCTCACAGACTAGGGAAACCAAAGCTAATTAATCTAAAGCTTCGTCTCCTTCTACATACAAATTCAGAAAACTTAATACTAACTATCTTAGCAAAGCCAATACCCAACAGTAGTTGAAAACTGTATTCACTATACACCTCGGCATTTCATAGTCATTGCACTAATGAGCAGTTCTAAAAAACTTTATTAACCATTGACTTTCCATCAGGTTTATACACTGTTCATGCACCCTACATAGTCATATTATCAGAATCTTACGTACACAAATATCATGAACATTTAAAAAATAAATCAACTTGAAAGCCAAATGCAAATGAGAGAAATGTAGTTAATTAAGCCAAGTTAAATAATGTTCCTAACAAAAATCTGCTACCTGAAAAGATTGGCAGCCATCTGCAAATGAAATCTTGATTTATCATCTTTTAATACTGATGAATCATGCTCTTTACCAGGAGAAAATTCAATGTTTCCCAAATGTAAAATTGCAGCTAAGGTGCAAAATATGGCTTCCTGACAATAAAAAGAAAGGATAACTGTAAGAAAAAGGGTAGCATATAAACAAAACTAACCAAGATAGCATAGAACAAAGCAAACACTAGCAGATAGCATCATCAAACCTGATCCTCGTGACTTATGCCAACAATATCCATTGCTCTCCGCGTCTTCATGTACTCTTCAGCACTGTTTATGCCCTCTAATTCATAGACTTTACTTTGATTCAAATAGTGGAAGTGACTTGGATGTTTCAACTTATACTTCTCTACATCCTAAAAAGAAGGCATTCCAATAAAAAAGTATAACAATAATATGATATACTGAAAACAGTAACCAGCACATGCACCTGTATGCTGGATATTAACACGTAAAGATATAATTGCATAAATACTTCACCATGGACTGCATACCCTTTCGGATGCACACAATTGATAAAAGCAGTGATAATTTCGTTCTGGATCCGTTATCTGCACTACTCGTGATCTTTCTAGTAAGTAAGTTCTGATTGCAGCACCAGATATTCTACCATTTGAATCAAACTGAATTTCAACAAACTTCCCAAAACGGCTGCATTGAGAACAGAAATAATGAGGCAATGACCAAGAAAGAACTTCAATAAAATAAGATATTATCTCACAAAACTGACAAACTTAAGTAGTATTCTTCCACTTTACCCACTTAAACCTCAGACTTTAATCTCAAATATCAATATCACAATTCCTATTTTCAGTCCTTCTGAATCTACTTCCCAGGAAATACACAAGGGAATAAAATTCTACGATGTCACAGAATTCTCTTCTCACTTGCATATTTTGAGATTCTATGCAACAATGGTGCAGTCTGTGGGTGTAATCAAGTGAAACTGAGCAGAGCCAAGCACTAGGCTTAACTTACCAAAAAATTGGGTGGCTCAAACTTGGCTTATTTATTTTAATGAGCCTCACTAAAGTTGGACTTGGCTTGTTTTAAGAATAATAAAACTTTGATTTTTCTTTTTGACTCATTTATAACATAAATTTTTAATGTGAAAAAATTCCTTCAATTATTTTTAACTTATCAATTTATTAAGCAGAACATTTTAGTACTAAATAATAATCTAAACACAAAATGTACTAAAATGTGGTATGATATTGTCAAAATCAAATCTATGTAATTATAATATTTTATGATACACACACACATGAACTATTCATGATGTAGACCTTGTAAAGTTGGGCTTAGCACATTAAAATAGCCATGCCTAATATCAAGCTTGAGTTGATTATTTAATAAATTATGTAAGCTTGGTTGATCATTCATTGATTCGTTCAAATAGCTTAGCTTATCTATACCCCTGGTGCAGTCCCCATTCACTATGCTAGTAAAGTCAGGCTTTATATAACTGGCATTCCATGAAATGGCCCTTATTAGGTACATAACTATGTTTCTATGAAGTCAACTATAGTTTTGGGTGGATGGACGGTAGAAAAAAGAGACAAGATTGTGCCTTTAAATAGCATGCTTTAGTTAATTAAAAGATAAGAAAATATCACAAGACAGACCAAAGAAAAATTATATGCTTCTTTCTTAAATAAAAGTGCAAAGTGAAATACTACAAACTATAGAGAACCAAGTTCACCTTGAATTGTCATTCCTGACAGTCCTTGCATTGCCAAATGCCTCCAAGAGTGGATTCGACTGAATCAAGCAAAAAGTTTAATCAGCATTCCTTATTGATGGCTAAATGGAAGTTAGAAGAAAAATAATTCTCAACGTGATCAATTGAGTTCAAAAATAGCCTACTTCAAGAACTTGTTGTTCAACTGTTCTGTCATCACCAGCAGCACGCCCACCAACAAAGGTAAGATATTGCATAATCAATTTTGTAATCTCAGTTTTCCCAGCACCACTTTCACCACTAACCAAGATAGATTGGCTTTGACCTCCATTCATCATAGCTCTATATCATGCCCAACAAAAAACTCACTACTTGCAACATGAAAAGGCAAGGAGTAAATATGACAAAAAAAACAAGCAATGAACAAGACCAAATACATACTAACCGATAAGAAGCATCAGCAACAGCATATACATGCGGACTAAGCTCACCAAATGGAGCTCCCTTATACTGCTCCATCATATGGATATCATACAGATGAGGAAGCTTTGTGAATGGGTTTACAGCTATTAAAATGCTCCCTGTATAAGTCTAAGAGAGAAAAACAAGTCATCGAAAAAGCATAAAATAGTACACAATGCAATGTGAAGGATAGGCGTAATAGTCACCACAAAATGTGTGTTGGTGAATAAATAAATACATACATACATATAAATCACATTGATATATTAAGTAAATGCTACTACTTATGTATTGATTTTTTATCAGTATTGGCTCCCTGAACAAGTGTTGCACCTCAAATAAAATACTGGAAAAGCCCTCATAAATGAAAACACTGATTATTTACCTTCATACATTAATATATGGTGGCAACAAAAACACATATGTCAGCTTATCACATTTATTCATATTCAAATACCAGAAAATTTGAAAGTGGCCAGGAACAATAGTTCCATACCCAAATGCAATTTGGACAGGAATAATGAGAGTTTAATTGCCATGAATTGTCAATGTAAAAAACCTTATACTACTGTTCAATCAAAAATCATCACTGAGGTGAATTATAAAAGAGTTATTTTAAATATATGACCAATCAGTGCTAAAAATGTTAGTTATTGCGAAACATGGCAAACGTATTATATGTGACAACTTGTAACTGAATGATCGTGTGCGAGTGTATAAACTAATTACCATAAACAGCAATACATGATTAGGTGACAATGTAAAATACTTTACACTCAATGCATTTCAATTAAAATGTAATGAAAAATCCTACATTGGAAGCATTGTACAGAAAATTGGATATCATTTCACTAACGTGCTAATCCCCTAATGCCAACTCGGCTCACCAAACGCCATTGGACCTTTTCGATTTCACACAGCTCAATAACACAACTATAGACTCGTGTTCATCGCGTCAGCGAACAGATGAAGATTAAGAACATTAAAAAACCCTAACTGTCCATCTAGTCACCAAAAAACCACTTCACTAAAACTCACATAGATATCATTCAGCGCATATCTTCTGCGGAGATTGTACAACACCCCTGGCTCATTCAAGTAAGCCAACCTCGTCATGTCTTCGACACCTCCATGCTCATCTTCGTCCGCGTCCCTGGGAAACACGTTCTCCGAAAGTGCAATAACCTGCAGCAACATCAACACACCTCACAACTTCTTGATCCAAATAATGCACCGGCATTCACAACTGCAAGCAGCGGAAATTAGGCAGAAACAAAACCCTGACCTTCTTGCCAGAATCGGTGGCAACGGTAACATTCTTTCCCGAAGATCCGAGTACTTCAGCAGGAATCCAAGCGAAGTCTCTGTCGTGAACCCAAACCTTAGTGCCATGGCGCAGATTCATGATTGGTGCCTGCAATGGGGAAATGAAGGAAGGGGAACAAGAAGTGGAACAAGAAGTGGAAAGTGAAACCCTAGAGAGAAGGTGGAGAATGAGAGGTTCTAACAGGCACGAGGTTGAAGTAGTTTTCTTCTGTTCTGTTATGCTGAAAATTGTGGTTCCCGCCCCCGCCCTACCAGGTGTGGACTATGAGTCAAAAATGGCGAAACTGTACGGTATTTATATCGTATTCGACACGTCACCACCGTACCCAGTTTTTGGCTTTTGGTTTTCTTCCTCTTTTCACTCGCGGTTTCGCTTTACCGTATCATCCGCTTCTTTCTTTTTGGATATATCTGCCATGGCTGCACCAAATTACGTTACACTTTTAAATTAAAATTAAATCGATTCTTATTATCTCACTAGTAACTTACGTTTTTAAGCATTAATGAAATTTATTTCACCACGATCATGTTTTTAGATTCTACTTCTTATAGAATTTGAATTCAACATCTTAACTTTCAGAATTTCTCTTACAATTGAACCTTTGTAATATTTTTTTAACAGCCATGATTTTTTAAAATTAATAAAAATAAACAACGCGAAATAAATCAATATTTTGATAGTTTATGTGTTTTTCAATAATTTACAATTTAAAATTCATATTGACAGTGCGTAGCGTATATATTAAAAAAATACTTACAAAATTGTTATAATTATCACAGTAGATTTATTCTGTTATCTCGTGATGTCGTGATACACTGAAACGGACACTCATACAACACGGATATGAAGATACATAAAAATTTTAAAATGTAGGACATGGGGATATGGATTTATATATTATATAATTATGAATTATATAAATTAACAATAAAAATTTATGTGTACAAGTATGTTATAGATTATTTTTTGAAGGGGAAAGATGTTTTTCATAACTGGTTCACAATGTTTTGTTTCTTAGTTTTATAATCATAATAACAATTTATACAATAAAATCTAAATTTTAATAAAATTAATGTATTTTTCCTTTTTAAAATTGTGTTAGAACCGTATTAGAATTGGACACTTCACGGATACGTGTCCTACAGGTGTTATACGAGTGTTGGTATCCAACACGAGTATCGGTCACCAACACGCCATTTAAGAGGAGTGTCCGAGCTTCATAGGTGATGACAGAATAAACATTTTTTTATTTAAGAAACAAAATAAAATGTTAAATTATTTTTATTATAGATGTCGTATAAAATTTCTTGGAATACAGAGATACATTATTATACTTTTACGACTTTTACACATGTGTATAGCTTACCCCCTCAAAGCTCAATACAAGTATTTAAACCGACTGTAAAAAAGTCAAAGATACTTTTTACATACGATTGTGATGTATATAAAGTAAATTTAATGAAGAAAAAGAGTTACAGTTTTTATAAGTTTTCAATATAATTTACTATTTATACTTTTTTTTATAACGTTAATTAAAATACTCCAATAAACACAGTCTTCCACCGTACACTAAACTTTTCTCTATTTTGAAAAATTATTTCAAAAGTAAAACAAATCGAAGCAAATGGCATTGGCATCAACGTATAAAGGAAGCAAAGGACAATTTTCTTCTCTTTGCTTTACGCTTCAATCCTTTATTAATTTTAACCTTTTACTCCACTTGTTATTAGTTCGGTAAGAGATAAAATCATTGAAATAAAAATTCATAAGTTTTCAATACAATTTTTATTTACTATAAAAGTTCAGCATCAATTCATAATTTTTTACCCAAATTTATTCGCTAAATTACTATATATTCACTATCGGTCCGTATATATTGTTTATAAGCTTTAGTATGATTCTTGATAATATAATTTATGGTTGAAGTTGTCATTCACATAAGTTTATTTTGTTTACACAAACGTAATTGAGTTAAATTACGAAAAAAAAAAATACATTCCATCCTTTAAGAAAAGTTAGACGAATAACTTGCATGGAAACATCCTTGAGTATTTGACAAACTGTCCATTAATCAAACGATAAAAGAATATAATTTGGTGTTCCCTTTCCCTTTGGCATGTATTAGGAAAAAATATTATAACTTATAGTTAATAAATCATATTTTTTTTAAAGTAACAAAGTATAACACTTACAAAACTAACTTTAACTTGAAAAGAAATGAATTTGTTTTCTTTTTTGTTATTTCCTTTTAAAAATAGTAATAGAAAGATACCACCAAATCCTCAAGCCTTAATAAAACATTTAGTTGCATCATCGCTTTCCAAAGAAAAATCAATAACATTGACATCTACATTTAAATAAGAGAGTAGTAACATAACATCCTTTAATCTTAAATCATTAATCCTTTAAGATTACACAACGGAGGAAACTTATTTGAGCTAATTGAAATGTGAGCCATTGTATGTTTTTCATTATTAACATAATAGTATTATCATTTAAATGACCTTTGAATGAAGGTAGTAGTTAGTGCAGTGTAGATAAATGTTAGGCATTAAACCAAAAGATTACTAGAGTGATTTTTTCCTAGTTTATCCAGAAGGACCATATTGCATACAAAATATTTGACATATTTCCTCTGTGGCTTAAATATACATTGATTCTGAAAGTGGTCACACGCTGTTTTGAGATATTACTTCTCCAAATTTGAGGAAGAGTTGGGCATCAGAGGTGCTGATGGAGGGACAGTTGACCAAGTGTGGAGCTTTGAGATTGGCATATTCGTCCTTGTAGGATTGCGTTTTAGCAGATGGCCGTGAAGGAGGTATGAGTACTTGCATTGTTGGGACTGATTCTTTTGGTGGCACTAAACTTCCAAGCACACGCGTCACCTCGTGCATTGTGGGTCTATCCACTGGTTGCTTCTTGGTGCACAAAAGAGCAAGCTGAAAAACTTTTTTTACTGCTATCATTTCCTTGCATGTGGCACTAATATCTGGATCAACGGTTTCCATTACAGCATCACTAGCTGTCTTGGACAAAATCTAAGCAAATAAAGGGAATTAGATGTTGGAATATGAAAATTATGTCAGCAAATGAGCTAGTGTATGCCATAAATTATCAAGGTAACACACCAAAGGGTAACACTACTCAGTTGATTAATGCTAGAATATGTATCATGTCTGTTAAGGTAAGATCGTGTTCAGCTGTGTAGGACCATACAAAACTATGGCTTTACGTCAAATATAAAAAAATATAACTAGATTTTTTTGGTGTTTAACTATCTCAAAGGTCATGATGGGGGCAAAATAGATAACAGACAAGAATTGTTTAAAATGAATAGAAGAGTTACCAGATGATGAAGGTTTGATTCGTTTTCCACAGCTTTCCTCCCAGTTAGCAGCTCAAGTAATACAATACCGTAGCTATACACATCAGATTTCTCAGTGAGTCGAGAAGTTCTAGAATACTCAGGGTCTATGTAGCCAATTGTGCCCATTATGTAAGTTGAAGTGTGGGATTTAGAGGGGCATAGACTCTTTGCAATGCCAAAATCGGTGAGATGGGGCTCAAAGTCTTTATCTAGTAATATATTAGATGATTTCACATCCCTGTGAATGATACGTGGACAGCAATCATGGTGTAGATAAGCTAGCCCTTGGGCTGATCCAAGAGCTATTTTAAGACGAACATCCCAATCAAGCCTTTTCCTCTTGGAAGGTCCTGAAAAAATGTGCATAAATAAAATCGTTGCTAAGATTGAAAATTTGTACAGCAAAGCATGCAACATTATCAACATCTTTCAAGCAAAAGTTTCAACTTACCATGTAGAAGATCCCACAGACTGCCATTTTCCATGTAATCATAAATGAGGAGGTTTCCAAATGGAGTCAAAGAGTAGCCTTGGAGACTGACCAGATTCCTGTGCCTAATGCTGCCAACTGTCTCAAGCTCAGTCTCAAACTCTTTCAAGCATTGGGGGTAGTGGGAATATAGCTTCTTGATAGCCACTGGATTGCAATTCTTGAGAATACATTTGTAAACTGTACTTGATGCACCATACCCAATTATATACTTCTCACTTAGGTTTTCAGTGATCCTCATTATATCATCATATACATGAAGTGCCATATTCATGTGAAGAATCACTAGTTTGGGAGGTGAGTAATTAACTGCCAAGAAGGAGAAATCAGTAGATTATCATCTTCATTTTCTATAAGCACAGTTAAGATAAAGTACCTGGTTTGTCAAAAGATCCGTCAGGGAAAGGGGCTGGATTGTGTGGTCTGCAAGCTGCAAAGAGTACCATGAACAGAATCACAAGGGTACCTAGAGCAATTCCTAGGATAGCTGCCTTAGACAAGTTAACTGCATGATCAAAAAGCATGTTAGCTCATTATGCACATACAAACCATTACTTAGTTCTAGAAGGAATGATGTCATAGGAAGAACAAAGCACCTACTGTAATAGCCTCACCAAATCATTTTGAATGAATTACACTATCATTGTGGAAAATATAAACAAACATGTGAAACTGTTTTACTCTTCAAATGCTTCTATTTTAACAAGTTCAACATGGTATCATTGTGACCCACCCCTTTTTTCAAAATAAAATGTCATCACTCCCATATTATTTGTGCAAGTGCTTCTGATTTTGGCAACACTAAACTCGGGTAAGACCCAATTTCTCAGAGGATATATTTTTAAAAAATGCTTTAGAAGTCAAGTTTTTGGAGGACTTGACTTCTAAAAGGGGCATTTTTTTTCATTTTATAAGAAGAAATTTGTACATTCCTTTCGATTAATGGAGGAAAAATTACATAAGAAAAACAATTACGAAAAAAATCTACAACTAAAAATAACTTGGAACAAGATAAACTTTTGTCTACAGACTATCTTTTGAAGTAATCAAGGGTCCAGATCACACCAGTCATAACAAAAACAATATCCACATATCAGGAATCTAATAAAGAAATTGTATCAGACAAAAGTAGCAACCTAGACAACCTCAAGCACAAAACCATACAAACAAAACATAGATGGAAAGATCTTTTGAGGGAGGAACTAGAGATTTTTTGGTGCTTATAGAACCATACAGCAAAACATAGATGGAAGGGGACATATTCTTCCATCTTAGAACATTAACAATCCCTTATCTTACCCAACCTATTCTCACAAGCATAACAACCAAAAATAACACGGGAAAATCTTTTGAGGAACTAGAGATTTTTGAATTCTTCTATAAACCATACAACAAAAATGGGGGGGAGTAACATGGTATTCCTGCTAGGAAGTTCAGCTGACCTCGCTCGGTAGGGTGATACCCTCGACAAGATGAATCTAGCCAATAGCCACATAGACCAGGGTTTCCAATGAAACTGCAAATAAAAAATGTGACATCAATCAATCCACGTATCCAAAAGAACATGCTGATGGAAAGCTACATTGAGTTGAAAAATAGAAGCAAAAGAGACAAAAGGTTCAGCAGGAAATGACCTAACCTATCAGGGGAAAACCTGGAAAAATTGTTGCTTGTGGGAATAACACCAACTAAATTGTTGTAAGATACATTACTACAAATAATTTAGTCAATCAATAACCAATTTGTTAGGTAAAAGTTATATGATATTTCCAGAGAATTATAATGCCAAATTGTTCCAAAATAAAATCAGAAGAAACTGAACTTACATCAAAGAAAGACTAAGGCAATTTACAAGCGAAGACACATCCCCGGATAATTTGTTCTTTTCTAGTCTCCTATAGAATTTCAAACCAAGAGATTTGATTAAAACATGTAAGAACCGCAGCAAAATTATCTGTCGATCGTGATTTGCCAATGAAAATTTACAAAATAAACACAAGATCGAACAAATTAGCTGAGTCTATTCAAGCCATTAAAGAAGCTGAGCTCAACACTCAATCAAATCTAATGAATATAGATTTCTAAGCATAGTTCTTGAGGAATTCGTCCAAAAAAGATAGCATATATTGCAACTTTTTATGTATTTCAACCATTCAAAAAATCAGTAGAATTCAAGGAAAGTGGTTCACTGGCAAAAGAGATTTGCCAAGTCTATAAAATATCATCAACTTATATTAACAAACACTTAAGAAATATAAAACAAACACTGAATAAGGAAAAAAAGGAGCTTACAAATATATCATGTTCTGAAGCTGACTAAGTTCTTCAGGGATCAAGCCAGAGAGTTGATTATTTGAAAGATCACTGAAGTACAGAATCGTGAAAATAGTCAGCACAAAACTAACACAATCTTATCTACTAAGGAGAACGGCAACATGAATATACAAACGTTATTTGATCAGTTACACAATCTCAGGGATATTATTCAGTAGGAATAATAGTCAGTAAAAAAAAAAAACAAAAGACTTCTGTTATATTTTCATCTGAAAGTTGACTGACTTACATATCCATGACACTTCTCAGATTACCAAATTCTGCCGGAATAAAGCCTGTTAAATGATTTCTGCTCAGGTTCCTAGCAAAATTATTACTCGCAGTCAGTAAATAATAAAATTCAAGATTTCAAAAATAACTAGCTGAAACACTCACAACTTCAGAAGATGTTCCAAATCACCAATGGAAGAAGGAATGGAACCAACTATATTATTCTTTGATATATCCCTGGAAGGAAATATCTATTAGAATGAAATCAGGGAGATAGATATATGGAGACATATTAAACTAATCATACTTACAGTGTATCCAAATTTCCGATCCGTGAAAGTTCAATTGGAATTGACCCTTGAAGATTGTTTGAAGAAAGATTCCTAAGGATAGCCATCACAATGTCTTGAAGGAATCAGAACTAGTTAAGAAAAGAAGTAATACGTTTAACTTTGAACTGTTAAGAATTTCATGCGTACTACCTTAGGGCCAAGAGAACTAATCACAGTAGAACTAATTATGACAAGATCAAACAAATTTGGCCGATAAATAAAGTCAAGGTAAAACTTACAGATAGGTCATACTCTCCAAGCTTTGTAAAGATGAGGGAATTGTTCCACTCAGCTTATTCCCATGCACATTGCTGATACATAACAATCAAAAGTCCATCACCTAAATGTAACAAAAAAATCCTTCTTACATAGTATATACAAGGATTACTGCTTACAGGCTGTTCAGGTTTTTACATGAGCTGAGATTACTAGGAATTGGACCCTCTAGGTTGTTATTGGCAACATTTCTGCAAGAACAATGTGTTAGTGATAAAGTTACTCAACAATCAACAAAATCTATACTTCATATAACAACACTCACAAGTCAAACAGATCAGTAAGCTTTCCAAGCTCAGGCGGGATATGTCCACTTAAATGGTTATCATTCAATTCCCTGCACAGAAAGGTGAATCATTATAGGACGAATTTAACCCAAGTTGCACCTCTTGTAAACTAATGACTAAAGCATCTTACAAATAGTGAAGCTTTGTCATATTTCCGAGCTCTGGGGGGATGAGACCAGTCAGCTTGTTTCCATGCAAATACCTTCAAACGTTACCATAAATTTTATCCAATGAGCCTAAATATTTTCTGATTTTTTTATGCACGCGCTTTTGTGCAAAATCAAACTGAAGATTTAAATTTCAAATTACTAACATACACTTACAATTTTTCTGTGTAGGTCAAATTTCCCAATATATGAGGGATTGGCCCACTTAGCAAGTTACAACTCAAATCTCTATAGGAATATTGAAAGAGATATTAGTAAAGAGCAAAAATTTCAAGTCAACAAAGACCTTCATAAAGGTTGTCAATCCAATGCTTACAAGACAGCAAGGGCTTGCATCAGACCAATAACAGATGGGATATGACCTGAGAGCTTATTGCCTTGCAATGACCTACCAAATTCAAATAAGTTTTTAGGAGTTTCTTAAATAAGTAAAGTGGAAGACCGCATCATTCTTTTTAAAAACTTCTGACAGATAACACAATACATACAGAGTTGCTACTTGCAGGAAACCAATATTGAATGGTATCTCTCCAGATAGCTTGTTGTAGGATAAATCCCTGACATTAATAGAACATATCAATAAGAAAAGAGAAAACATGGTGAGACAAAGTCTGTGATACAGATACAGTTAGATATACATACAAGACCTGGAAAGCAGTACAATTGCCTATGTTTTCGGGAATACTGCCTGTCAAGCTATTGTTTCTCACGTCACTGCAAAATGGAAGGATGAAGATAATTACTTCGCTACCAAACCAAGTAAATATATACTTTCAAGACATGAAATAAAAAGAGAGTCAGTGTAGTAACTTACAAATACCACAGCCCAGTTAACTGGCATATGTCTGGAGAAAGTGAACCCATCAAATTGTTACCTCGCAAGCCACTGTCATAGGAAAAGGGAACACACAAAGATTGACACCAAGAACACATCACAGATTTCATCGCATAAGTCAATTAAATGATGGATTTCATTGAATATACAATATACTCACAGATATTGCAAAACTTCATTCCAGTATATAAGTCTTGGTATCTCCCCACTGAGATTATTCTGTGCGAGGTCTCTGGAAGAGAACCAATTTTCAAAAATCAATAAATACTAAAGTCATCCTTTAGACGAAAAAGAGAAAATGGAAAACTAACTTACAGAATCTTCAAGTTAGGAACCTGAGAGAGAGTTGAAGGAATTGGTCCAATTAGCTGATTATTTTTCAAGATTCTGAGAGCAGATTAAAAAGAAGGGCGAAAATACTTGTCATAACCATATCATAGCCTAGGCAAATAAATACACCAATGAAAGGGAAACCCTCAGAAGAACTTACAGATTTTCCAGTTGTTTCATCTTTGAAATTGAAAACGGTATATCTCCCCGAATCTCATTGAAAGACAAGTCTCTGACAACACAGTAAAAGGAAAAAGTACCCCCTTTATGACATTTTCACTCGGCAGTCAAAACTATCAATAGAATTCAGTTCTTCGGGTATGAAACATACACGTTTTTCAGAGAGGAACAGTCGCCAAGCTCATCAGGTATCTGGCCAGATAAACGGTTTTCCTTGAGATCGCTGTTTAAACAACACATACATAGAAAAAGGCATTGGTTTACATAGCCTCGAGTATGAGAAATGTCAATGAAACCAAGAGTCCAAATAGAGTTAAAATGTGAAGTAGTAATACATAGAGACCAAGCTGCTAAGCCTCCCTAATGCAGGTGAAATTTCGCCCTCAAGATTCAATCCTGAAAGATTCCTGAAAAAAAAAAAAAGAGAGAAAATGAAAAGAATATCCTTATTGAATCGCAGAATCGCATATACTACTCAAGAACAATAAGAGTGGTACTTACAGTGCAACCACATTGTAAGTGACATTATCACACGTAACCCCTCTCCAGAGACAATAATCTGAAGAAGGTGTGTCAGTCCAGTCAAACAGAACGTTATCCACATCCCTCAACGACTTCTTCATCTCCCACAACGTTGCTCCTTCAATTCAAACATCCACATTGAGCTTGTAAACCAGAGGAACAAAAGAAAACCACAGTGTTCGGTTAGAGAGAAGGCCTCACCGTCTTGAGAATTCACCGAATCCAAACAAAGGAGAAGAACCAGAAGGAGTCCAATCCAAAATGCCATAACAGCTTCAAATGCTAGCACCACGGGAGAGAAGGCTTTGAGATATTCAGAATAGAACTCATTCAAACGATGTGATGGGATGACATGCTTTTTTCTGGTTTTGAAGGGTGAGTTGCAGAAGAAGCAGTGCTTTGTGCAATCACGTCACATCACCCTGGCAAATAGACCTCTCTCTCTCTTTATTACATTGCAGGGTAGAATTAGTAGTGGCGATAACACTGATATTAATAGAGTGATGTGAAGTGAATAAATTAATGGAATAAAGTTAAAACTATCTGGCAGCGGTTCTGCTACAACCTGCAACACTGTACCATAGTCTCTATCTACGTACCAAGCAGGGAGGTCCAGCTTTCTCTCTCTCTCCTTGTTTGTTTTCTCTCTCTTAACTTAACTACACTGTCTGGTGGTAGCTGTAGTGGGATCTTATTCAGCTATTGCAAATTATGCCATATCATGGTCTTAATTGACGTGGGAAAGGGTCGCTTTCAGTGTGTGTTCTTGTGTTGTGAGAGTAATGCAAGGCAAGGAGATCCATTTGAAATGAGGTGACAAAGACACCTTTCTCTTTACCGTTCACTCTTTCTCTGTCAATCTCCTAACACTGCCTCTTTCTATGATTATTTGACTTTGTCTGTTTCTCTCCATCAATGCTTTGTTCTTTATTATTTGGAAGGAGCTATCTTTGTTTACTCCCTTTGTTAAATACTACTGCAATGTAATATCTTCTTCTACTACACCTTCTGAAAGTTTTGTTTGGATCAAAAGGGTTTATTGCTAAACACATGAAACTCGTTAAAGTTTATGGCTTTTTCATTAACTTTCACTGATAGTGAATAAAGTGTTCAAGTATATTAACGTTTAAAAAAAGGGAGAAGGGTGAATCTGTGAATGGGGAAGTGTGATTTGTCTGAAAAAAGGTACGTGATCTAAGATTTAAAAGAAATCGTAGTATTTTGTATTATAGCAACGTACAATGTAAATGATTGTGTGAGTTGGAGCATGTAAATTATACTATGGCGACGGTGACGTCTCTATCTATCTTAATGGCTTCTTTGATATGAAAAAATCCCATGAAAATGAACACACGAGTTCTTCTTAGATCCGCAAAAATTGTGTGGGTAACCAGGGCCAACGAGAATAGTGCTTTTGATATTTAGATGTCTTGTTTTTTGTTCGGAACAGAACAAGACAGTGAGAATTGAAACTTGACTTCAGCCTTTGGTCGCATTGCTTTTTATGAATTAGGGACAAAGTAATAGATGAAGGTTTTTATATTTAATATTTTAAATGGAAAAATATTTTCTATTCAATATAAATATGTAGTTTTCATTAAATCAACAAGATAACCAGTGAATTTTTCTAGCAATTATCAATCGTAAAATTTCTTACTACACAGGTAAAAGGCGATAAATATTTGTTACCCACCATAATCAAATCATAGGCAAGATAATAAATAAATAAAAATACTACCTAATTAAGAGTTTAATATTATTGAAGATTTAGAACCATTTTTTTTCTTAAAACGTTAAAGAAATTAAGGATAAAAAATTTAATTAATTCACTAAAAAAAATCATGGAATAAAAATTAATTTTTAGAGAAAAAAAATAATTAATTGTTATAATAACTAAATTATATATTATTTTATAAACTACAAAAATTAAATTTTTAAATTAAATTTTATTATTATTAAATTATTTTTCAATTGATGTCTAGTTACAATCAAGATTTTTTTCTACCAATTTAAATTAATTTACAAACCAAAATTTTTTTATTCTCTAAAATAATTTCTAAATTAATCATTATAATAATAATTATTTTTTATATATAAAAATTGATTTTAGTTTGATGATTTTCTTTACGATTGAAAATTTTTTCTTCATCAAAGTTGTTCATATTATTAGGAGACAGAAGGGTTTGAACCTTAAATTTAAAGAACCATCGCTCCTTAGACAGGTAAGCTCACTTAAATGACCAGATCATGTTCGTCTTCTTCATTTGTTCCTCCATGAATGGGAGAGAGAGAGCAAAGCAATAAATTTAGAAAGTAAAGTAAAGAAAAGCAATTTGTTTTTTTTTTTAATTGTATTCGTAAAATAAATAAGTGTTTTTAAATGAATTGTTTTAGTAAAAAGGATTAAATTAATTTAGTTAAAAATTTAGATAGCTTCGTACCAAGCTCAATAACTCGTATACATCAACAAAGCTTGATGGTTAAAACCAAAATTGCCTTGCAAACATTACAGGTGATCTAATAAAGTAAGTCCCTGGAATGAGATAACATCTCCCCGTGTTCAGAAAATTCATAATTTTTTCTTTTAATTTAATAGGTAACGTGTGCATTTACACAAATAGTTTAATTTACTAAATTATTGTTACGAAGTGGACTTTAAGCCTAACTCAACCCCATAAAATGCCAACTCGTGCGTGGGACTATATATTTTGGGTGGTCCGATAGCGGCCCGATAGCGGGTGGCACGATAGGCCCAACAAATACTCGCTAGGATAGGCTCGAAAACATGCTCTGATACCATGTTACAAAAGTGGACTTTAAGCCTAACTCAACCCCATAAAACCGGCTCAATGGGATGAGGTTTGCACCCATTTATATATTATGAAATGTCCTTATCTCTAGTCGATGTGGGATCTCCAACAATTATTATAAATAATATAATATTTAATCAACAAAATAATCATTTTTATATCAATAATGATGTTGATATATATTAAAAAACTTACTTAAATTTTAAGTATTTGAAAAAAAAAATTGACTTCTATATAAAAAAATATTTTATTAAGTGTTGAAATTTTTATTTTTTAATGGAGTCTTTGTCATTTTATTTTGCTATCAGTTAGGATAGAGTAATTTTTATTTTGTAAAATTTTTCTTGGCTTTCTATTAACTAATTTTGAAGCTTCTCATAGATTTAAATATTTTTAATTGAATCCTTGTTAAAAAAATTATTTTATTTTATTGAGTGTAGATTATATTTTATTTGATTTTGCAATCTTAAGCAAAACACAAGATCAATAAGAAAAGTGAAATTTTATAACCTATGATTACTATAAATATATTTACTTAACTTGTTTCTTAATTGTGCAAGTGAAAACTGGTCAAAACAAGAGAAATGATAGTTCAGTCATGTTTTTAAGACTGTTTGAATTTTTATTTTTTTTATAACGTATCATCTTATAGTAAGCAAACAAACGACTTAGTTTGCAAATCTCTCATTATTTTGTTAGTGTAGTTTAATAACATACAATGAATAAGTATTAATAGAAAGAGATATATACACTTGGTTTTTATTTTGATTTGCATAATAGCATACTATATCCTATCAATAGATTAAGTTTTATTAGATAGGTTATTTTTACAATATACAAATGAATTTATTTGGATCTCGACCATTTTTAACTAAAATGAGGTACTTGTTTGTACTTCAATCACCCATGGCTAAACACAAAGTGGTGTTTGAAACGAAACTACTTATAATTAAGACTAGTATTATTTGGACTGCAACTATTATTGGTTAAGATTGATTATTATTTGAACTGCAATAATTTATGTTTATGACTGATATTACTTTGACTATAGTCACTCGTAGTTAAACACAACTATTACTTGAAACATAGTCACTCCTGAATAAAACCAACAAAGTTTACAAATAATGTGATCTAAAAGATCACAAATTTATTCACCGAAAAGAGGAGTAGTGTTTGATGTATACAAAACTTAAGCACCCGTGTAGATTACTAATGAATACAAACAATATTTTTTTCTCACAACTACAAACCTTTAAAGCTTTAGACCATATGCATGTTCTTATGGCAAAACTTTTGTCGTTGTGTCAACCTTCTTTCTTCAAAATAAATATTTTATATAAGGAGCTTAAGAAGAAAGAAACCATTAAACCTATTTTGTAGTCATTATGAGGGTTTTTTTTTGAAAAAAATCTTATGTTTGTCTATATACAAGCTTAGAGAAACATAAATACAAGATGTACATCTTTAAATGTAGTTCTCCTCTTCAAGTAACATGTCTGGAAGTTGGTAGGGTTAATTAGGCCTTAGTGAAAGTGTTTTTTTTTTTTAAAATAATTAAAGTATGATATTGTATCAGACAACTGATATCTACAAAGTTGGTAAAGAACATTTAGGATGATTAATGGTGTGGAGTAGCTTTAGTGTATTTTAAAAGATATTTGATTTAGATGTGTACTCTCGATTTTTTTTGTTTAGTGTAAGATAAAGACATAAAATATGCATAAAAAATATTTAATGAAACTTACCAATTGTGTTTACATCATATGAAGTTTTGCTTGTCAAAAGGAAAAAAAAAAATGCATGTGTTATTTTTGTTTGATTATCAAACAAAAACACTTATATCCCTAATCATTTGATGCTAAAAAAAATTTATGTCTATTAGACAAAACACTTTCTTAATTTTATACTTTACCATTTATACATTTAATCAAAACTAAATAATTGATATGTTGAAATCGATCTAACCATTTATTTAAAGACATCAAATAGTGAAAAAACAAATTAAAAAATGCTTTTGCGCACTAACAATACATTTGTATTTGTAGGTGTATAAATATTAATATACTGAACTTAGTCTAATTTATGATTTTGCAATTTCTTATAGATCAAAGTTTTGACATACTCAATATATTTTTTTTGAATTTACTCCTTTTTTATATATTTTTTTATTCTATATATATTTTTAATTTAGATATACTCGTAGATTAAAATTTTGGAATTTGGGTTTGACAGTTTTATTGAATTGTTGATACAATTTTAATTGTGAGTACTTGTATAAAATGCATATTAATATTTTCTCAATGTTTCCCTTTCTTGTATTTTGGTATGATTTACTGTGATAATTATGTTTGATACAGGAGTAAAAAATGTCACGAGTTCAGGAAATAAAGTTGGATGGTTATAAACATTTTACTTAAAAATGTGTATATTTTTATTGAGATACTTTTATTTTCTAAATTATTTGTTAGGTATTATATTATTGTACTTCTTGCATCAGCAAAAAGTCAGAGGTTAATGATGAGTCTCCGTATTTGAAAATGTTCTAAATACTTTTATTTTGTATATATTTTATATTTTATGATTATACTTAGTAAGTCAACAAAAAAAATGGGGTAGGGGTGGTTATGCGGGCTGACCCGTTCGCATAGATTCGTTCCACATTAAAGCAGGTCAAGTTGGCCTGCATTGAATCTGTAAGCTGATTTTTTTAGTCCATTCTGTATAATAGTTGGTCTGCGGACAAACCCTCATGAAAACTATTTTTTTTTTTAAATAATTTTTTAAATAAAAATTTGGATTTTTATTTATTTATTTATTTAGATGCATTAAATAAATGGTCTTATAATATTATTTTCATGAGAAATGCATAGTATGATGTTTTTAAAAATTTTGGAATGTGAAATATGAGACTACATGAAGGAAATATGAAGATGTAGAAAAAATAAGACTACATGAAGGAAATGCGGGTCAACCCGCCCCGCACTTGTCATGCGCGGATTGTGGGTTGTGTGGGACGAGCTTAAACGAGTCAGTAATTGAAATAAGCAATCCGCTCCATTTTTTTCCAGTGGGTTGCAGGCCGGCATGCACGGTCTACCCCACTTTGACACCCGTAGATGGGTAAGTTAATGAGATAATTAAGATATTTAAATGTGTATATTTTTATTTTGAAATATTTTGATTTTATAAAGTGTTATTGATGGTTTTAGTATGCAAAATGATATATGGTGTATTTAGAGAATGATATTATTTGGAATGTTTGATGTAGGAGTTGTGTTTAAAAAAAATGTATATGTGAATAATGGTGTGATGAAGTTGCGTGAAAGAGGAAAAAAAGTGAACGTATTAACCTTGGGAATTGGAAGGTCCTTTGTATTGTTTTCCTAAGTAACGTCATGAACAATGATGAATCCTGTTGGTGTTAAATAGGGGAGGTCCCCCACCCAACACCACCATCTTTACCCTACACTCTGCCCCTACTTTTTTATCAATATTACCCTATCTTATCCAACCATGCTACCCGATCACAATTTCAAAATTTAATACTTTAGAGACCAAAATTAATTAATCTTATATATGTATCTAATTTAATTTATAAAATTATAAAGTAATTTTTAAATTGTTATCTAATTAACTATCAATGTCTTAACTACTAACTATTTTATATTTTAGATTTGGTAACTAAAATTTTGATAGTTAATTAGATATTAGTTTAGAAACTAGTTTATAGATTTAAAAATTTCTTCAGATATTAATAATTTTTTAATTTTTAAAATATTTTACCTTTTAAATAAAAATTTTCATGTTAGGCATCACTATGCAACTTAGGCTGACACCTCAAGTAACAATAATCATTTGTCATCACATGAAAAAAGTATTATTAAAAAAAAGAAAAAATACAAAAAATACAAAAATACGGGAGATTAGACCAAAACTCATATGTTAACAAAAAATATTATTTAATTTAGTCAATGTAGCGACTAATAAAATTTTGTTTCTAAATTTAGTTTTTTATTTCATGATTTTTTAGTAGTGCACGTTATTCACCATCGAGTCATTATCAAATTATCTATTTTATAGTTAATAATTTTTTATATGAGAGTGTATTAGAAATCTCATATCGATAAAAAATAACACTACAAGAAAATAATGAAATAAAAATCAAGACAAAAAAATAATTAGTTGTTATAGTTACTAAATTAGAGACAATTTTAGAGACTAAAAAAATGTTGGTTTCTAAATTAGTTTTTATTATTGTTAAATAGTTTTTAAATTAGTATCTATTTAGCAATAGAGAGGTTCTTGTTACCAAATTTATTTAAAATTTAAATAATTGGTAGTTAAAACCTCGGTAACTAACTATATATCAATTTAGAAACTATTTAATAATAATAAAAATTAATTTATAAACTTTTTTTTTTAGTTTTTAAAATAGTCTATAAATTAGTCACTATACCAACTAATTATTTTTAGTTTCTAAATTAGTTTTTATTTCATGATTTTTTGTAGTATAAAAATACTTTATAATATATAAATGAGTATAAATTTTAATGCTATTTGGTTGAGGTAGTTTAATTTCTAATATATATTTTTTAATTTATAAATACTACTTCTAGATGGTATGTATGCATGGTTTCCTACACTTTATTTGGTATAGTACATATACAATAAATATACAATAAATGAGAGAGAGAGAAATAGAGATTATTAATTGTTTAGTAAAATAGAAATGTAAAAAGAAATCCACTCAAATATATATATATATATATATATATATATATATATATATATATGCACGCAAAAGACACCATTTTTTTTACGGGAGTACACCTTTTAATGGATCATCTTATAAATTATGTTTCACTTTATTAAGTTAATCATGCATTTTATCACTTAATTATTTTTTCTTTAAGAATCTTATCACTTTCCTTTTTTATTTCTTGTATGTTAGTTTTAATTTTACGCATTTCATCATTAATATATTTTTCACACGCAAGAACATGGTTTTGTGATTAATGTTACAACAAAACAACGTCATTTTGTTGTAAATATGGAGATAAGACGAGTCAGATTAAAAAATATAATCACAAAATGCATGGGAAAAAATTTAATATCAAAAGTGTCTACAAATTTAAAATTTTGTAGAAAAAATAGAAAACAAGTTAAATAATAAATATCCATGAAATTATAGTAGTCATGTTGTAAAATTTGTTCTTAAGATTAATGCATTGTTTAAAAACCTTCATCCGTTTTTACGACACTTGTTTTATTACTGCGTCAATAATATTTTAAAAATAATAAAAACGATTTAATAATATTAATAATAAAAACATAAAAAGATTAAAGATATACAGAGGAAAAATATATATAAATTGTTAACCTTTAACTTTAATTTTGAATGATTTCGTGACTATATTAGACATACCAAACAATTATAATTAACTAATACTTTATTTTATTCATTTTAAAATTCGAAACTTTTATCACATATTTACTTTTAAAAAAATGTATTTAAGTATTTTTTTTATTTCGATTTCAACATTCTACTTGATAGGAAAAACGCACGCAGAAGCAACACACCATCACGAATTAACTGCAAAAAAATAAATAACACAAGATTTAATGTGGTTCGGTCGGTCGTCAACCGCAACCTATTACGGTCGGTCGGTCGTCAACTATAACACGAGATTTCAGTATGTTCTCTTGCACACCAATTACGAGTATAATAATCTCTTTAAATAGAGATTATAAAAGGAACACAATGATTAAGTTCACTCACTAAATATGGTTTCTAGTCAGCCAAATCCAATTGGTCTCGATTTCATACCCAACACTACTTGTACAAAATCACGAAAGTTCTGGTAACATCTTATGCATCCCATATGATATGTATAAAATGAAAGAATGAAGATTTATTAATGATGAATTGGTGATGTCGTCCTCATGAAATAAAGTGAGTGCAAAAGACCCTACACTATACTATATAGTAAAGTAATAGTAGTATGTGTACTATGAACTGTTTCCATAAGAGGTGATGCTCCTCATTTAGGAACAACCCTTTGCATCTCTCATTACTAAGATTATTAGGTCCCCATGCTACCCACTTTCTGTTTCTACCACCCTTTACTTCTACCCTATAATAATACACCAAAAGCTGTTAAGGACACAACCTAACACAAAAAAAAAAAAACAAACTTCTTTCATCTCTTCTTCCTCTATACTACACACAAACTTCATTGGAAAGTACAGTACAAGAAAAATATAAAATAAAAACTAATTTTAGAAAAAAAAAATAGTTGTTATAATAATTAAATTAGAGACTATTTTAGAAACTAAAAAAAATATTTTTAAATTAGTTTTTATTATTATTAAATGGTTTCTAAATTAGTATCTAATTAGCAACCAAGGTTTTAACTACCCATTATTTAATTTCTAAATTTGGTAGCAAAACTTTTGGTGGTTAATTAGATACCAATTTATAAATCATCTAACAATAATATAAACTAATTTAGAAACTAAAATTTTTTTAATCTCTACAATGGTCTCTAATTTAGTCACTATACCAACTAATTATTTTTTGTCACTAAAATTAGTTTTTATTTCATGATTTTCTTGTAGTAGTAGTGTCAATATCTAATCATTTAGAAATCGAGGTTAAAAATAGATTAAATACATTTTTCTTTCCTAATCCACTAAAATGCTTGTAGCGATGTTAAACTTGAGATCGAACATTGTAAACTTTTTTTTCAAAAATTTTAGAGTTGAGATCGAAACAATATTTCCTCCCATACAATTTATTATAATAATGTTATGACTAAAATAAAATTCACAACAATCAAAGAAAAAAAATTTAAAAAGAGTAAAGAGAAGTACAAGATATGATAAAGAAAATTAGAAAAAAAGGATTATATAAAATATTATGTGAGTATCACCATTTTCTTACTTATTATATTTTATCTCATAACTCAACATGGATAAACATAAGTAGTTAATAATTTCTTGCTGATAAAACAAAAGTAGTTAAGGGTTTTATAAATATTAATTCATTTTCTTTATCTTATGCTCCGACTACACATGTTAGCAAGTCCAAACATAGAAACCTTCAAAATGTAATAAATATTTTTAATTTGTCATTGATAAAAATATTCTTATTTAATAAAATCATTTTAAAATCTTTGAGAACTTGACGCATAGAGAAACATATTTCAAAATTATATACAACTTTCCCATAAACTAAAAAAAAACTTAAATGTTTTTAAGTACGATTATCTATTTTAATATTTTTTTTGAAAAAAGTATACCAATTTAATGCGGAAATCCGCTGCAACGTAATATTCACGTTTGAATTTGAAATTTTGTTAAATTTCAATGAGTAACTTACTTTCTAACATTATATTTTGAAAATGATTTTAAGTATAGATATTATTATTTGTTAATAAAGTCACGAATAAGATTTTTAATAAATAGTTGTTAATTTTAGTTATTTAAAATCAATTATGAAGAGTTCTGTAATTATTTTTCCCAAAACAATGTTGTTCGATGTACTTCTTTCCATATATCCAACCTAGCTTAATTGGTGGGCGGCAGTGCCTTCCTCTTAAATTAATAATATTTGTAAATTTTAATTATTATTACTTACAAATTAATTTTAATTTTTTTATAAAAGTTTTTATGTTAGACATCACTACATCTTAATCAGAAACACCCTCAAATAACAATAATCATCCCACATAAACAATATTATTAAAAAATATATATATATATATATATATATATATAAATATGGAAAAACTATACCAAAATTTATATATTAACAAAAACGATACACATGTAAACTATACATATTCATAAAGAATTCTAATAACAGACTAGATGGAAGTTTATGATACCAATGAAATGATTCTCTCTGAATAAATCACAAATTAACCAACTTATCAACATGTATTCTTTTCACGAAAAATATAAGTAACCCTAAACTTAATTAAGACAAATATTTTATTCATTAAAGTATTCACAAATAACATTACTCCTAAGAGTAGATGCAATACTAATAATTATAATAAAATAATTTAACATTTATTCTACTTTATCTAATTAGATACAATAATTAGTTAGAAACTTTTAAAAAGTTATATGATTAAGTACTGTTCTTTAAAATAATATATATATATATATATATATATAACATTAAAAAATACAAAATTTAAGAAATAAACATTAAAAAACGAACTGACAAAGTTGACCTGCCAACTTCATTTTTAGCGGTCCAACATAAAATAGGCTTACTAATTTTCTATACTAATAAAGACCTAACATCTTTTGCATATAGATACATAAATAGATTCCAATTATAAACCAGTTAATCTTTAATTAATTGAATATTAATTTAGAAGTCTATAGAAGAATAGTTTTTTTTATAAGCTTTATTAGGAATGCTTGACCTTCATCTATGTTATTTTTAATTATAAAATTGCTACACATAGAAAATTGTCCTTTTCTACTCATCTCTTAAAGTTATGATCTCTT